>Ga0265798_10000449_pt1 | contig 70603 bp, 97 predicted proteins | sample P3T30metagenome_FD_192430 | JGI IMG/M metagenome (GOLD analysis project Ga0265798, IMG submission 192430) | Plant litter microbial communities from East Loma Ridge, Irvine, California - P3 T30 | ecosystem: Environmental > Terrestrial > Plant litter > Unclassified | place: USA: California... | reverse complement strand
CGGCAAATCACCAACACAACCACGATCAATGAAGATGAAAAACAGATCGACCCAAGACCTTGTAACCCATACGTGATCTGGCCACCCTGGAGACGAGAAGATGGGTGGGCTGGATGGAGGGATGAATGGGTACGAAAAGATGCTTTGGTCATTCCCTTGATTGTTCAAGCTTTTTCGGCTGGGGTTTTGGATGCTACGACATATGCGGATTTCATGACTTTTGCTTCGAATCGTGAGTCACCACAAATCATTTGGTCGTCCTCCTTTCTACTCGTACTATGACTGATATACAGAAACTGGAAATACCATTCTACTATGCGTCAGCGTAGTCGGTACCGTCGAGGTGATCATCAAGTTGACTGCTATTTCGCTCGGTGCATTCTTGTCTGCCGCCTTCATATTCGGTCATCTGGGCCATTACTTCGGTGAGCCTCTTCACACGTCTCAGGAAGACTTAAAGACCTATACTGACCGCTTAGGGGTCCGTCAGCGCGGCTGGATCATCCTCACTACGACTTGGCAAATCCTCACCCTCATCCTCGCCGCTATATTGGTCTCACCCTCCGGTCCATCCATTTTTAACATAGGAGGCCAGCACGAATGGTTCATCCTCTTTCTATTCGCCCACATGTCGGGAGCTCAAGTTGCTCAAGCTCGACAATCTTCAAATGCTGAATTACCAACTGCACCCATGACTAGTTCTTATGTGGATTTGATGTCTGAGAAATATCTATTTGTGGGATTTAGACATAAGAAAGCTGGGCCTAGGAATAGAAAACTTGCTTATACGAGTTGTATGATAATTGGAGGATTACTTGGAGCTTGTATACATCGTTGGGCTGGAAGTTGGGAGGTGGTGGTTGTTACCTTGTTGTTGAAGTGTGTCATGCTGGGTATGATATGTTGTGCAAAGGTGGACGACTGTCCAAGGCTAGATTAGGGAGTCTAGGAGGAATCTAGGTTGTAATCGTTGATCCGAAATGGGTATTGTTGAATATGTATACTGTCATATAGCATATCAGACATTACGAAATGACCTTTTGACTAGGAACACAATGCGCTGCATCATCACGTAGTTATGCAACATAGACATCTAATTCGAAGACCCAAGATGGTATTATGATATATTCGTAAAGCAAACTCTCAAGCCCTAAGCTCTCAGTCCAGCACTAGTCCCAGATCCCTTCTGCACCGATCTATCCTCCTTGGCCATTCCCATGCTTCTCTTTACAAAGCTAGTACCACTGGTGGCAGACCCCTTTCTGACCGAGAAATTCTCCTTATCAGACCCCATACTCCTCTTCGAGACCTTCGGGCCATTGGACGCCTTTTGCAATTGAGTAATCCTCTCCAGCCGTCCAGTCTCCTTCAACACTGCACCGCTCTGAATAGGGAGCGACGCCCGATTGGCGTTCTTGTTCGAGACCAGCTGAAGCGGTCTCAGACCTTTTATGACTTGAGGCTTTGCCCCCTCGTTTTGGCCTTGTGCCGATTGAGCCCGTTCCTTGAGCTGCTTGACAAGAGTCAATTCCTGTCTTGAAGGTCTGAATTCCTCTGCATCATCATATCGACCATGACTATCATCCGTGAAAGACGACATGTGTGAATGCATCGTTTCGTTCGATTTCTTGTTATTCAGCGTTCGGGCATTCAATGGCGGATGGGCTTCGATGACGCTAGATCGTTTAAGATCATTAGTGACTGCCGGTATCGTCGGGTAAGAGGTCTGATGCTGGAGGGGAGGCGGATGAGGATGTGACATTGTCGGTAACGAGATTTGAGGTTGAAGTCGCCTGGGCCTGGAGAAATTCACGTTGGCACTCGAGACCAGAGGATGGGATTCATCAAGCGAGTACCGGCTCATGTCGGGTACAGGCGGTACGTCCTCGTGCGAGATGTACGATAGTGCACTTCGATTACTAGCCCTACTCGATAGTCGGCCAGAGTGGGAGGCGTAGCTCGAGAGAGGTGGTGATATGACGAACTCGGCACGTGTTGGCGTATCCATAGCCATGACCTGTTCCATCTCTTGTGCCATCGCCTCGTCTTCAGAGATAATGCTATCCATCCCAATTTGATCAGCATGGAGCACACCGAGAGCAAGCGAACCCAGCGACTGATCCGATTCCTCGGCTACCGGCGATAAACTGGCAGGAATCGGTGGGAGATCAACACCCTCTTCACGTCCGCATTCGTACATTGAGCTTCGAACGTCCGTGAAGTCGGCAGGCGAGATATTGGGTAGCGAGAATGACGTTTTGTGTCGTAGTCGTTGGCGGAGAGAAGGTGTAGCAGGATCACCAGAAATGCTTCGAGCAGTATTCCGGGCAGGTGTCCAGTCGATAGAGGAAGAAGATCCTCGAGTATGTCCAGAAGTATTCGCTATAGCCGTCTGAGTCTGAGCAGGAGCGGCGCCCATGGATGCGGGTCGAGGACCGACTCGGACGTTGGGACCAATGACGAGACCAGGTACCAATCTGCCGTGAGCTGAAGTACCTCTGGAAGTGGTAAACTTACCCAGGTAATATCTGAGATCCAAGCCAATCAACGTCGTAGCTATCCGCTCGACCATGATCATGACCACATAAGACGGTAGGACCCCTGGACATACGTCCATATTGAGCGACCTGGATCTCCGCTGATAACTCTGCACTACCCATCGTTTGATCGTAGTCGTAATCTCCGCCCTCGGCAGAGGAAATCCCACTGACTCTTCGATGATCGTATTTCGATGGCGAAGTAATGGAAATGGAGGGGGCACCCATATTAACCATACTATGTTCTTCATCGTAATTGCTCTTTCGCTTAGCGATCATCGACATGACCCCTCCTCTTAGTCTAGTGAGGGTATCGGGTCTTTCAGGTATAGAGTCAAGTACCCTCATGGCAGGGTATGGTTTGAGCATTTCGGTGACCCGTGAGATGATACCTCCTCCTTCAATAGCATGTCCTCGCTCTAACCATAAATCTGTGGATCGTCTAGCCATGACTTGATGAAGCTTCTGTTCAGCCTGAGCATCTCGCTGGGCATTTCCATATACGGTATGTGGCCTTTGACGTCGATCATACCCAAAATCAGAGATTGACGGTTTCGGACCAAGTAGTCGGGCAAGGGTATCATTCATCATGGTCGACCGTTTCTCGGCCGGAGGAGTCAACTTAGGCGATACTGTAATGGGTAATGACAGTTGAGATTCCGATAACAAAGCCAGGGATTGATGGGTCGAGACGGATCGGGTGGACCCTTTGTTCATTCGCTTAGCAGGTCGGTATCGGAGCAGATGCGATGTCAAGGCGAGTGTGGGTGTTGATATTAGGATAGAGATAAGATACAGCGACAAAGTGATATCCGAGACACCAAGTATCAGAAGTGGAGAGTACAATCCCTGCGAGTCAGTATTGTATCTCACATCATGGAGTTGCTTACTAAAGTGACCAGAGTCGAGAGGATAGCAACAATACCCACGCCCTTCCCATCTCTACCCCAGCCAGCCTCGGTCCCTTCCTCACTGACAGCCACCCAGTCCCGCTCGCCCATCAACATCTCTGTCGAAGCTTTATGAGGCCAGTCAAACAATGTCTCAGATCTACCAAAAGTAGGAGTGGGCGGCAGAGGCATATCCATAGGCATGGGTGGGGGAGGTGGTGCACGCCTCCGATCCGGAGTAATGAAATCACTAGCGGAAGGATGAGTGTTGAGTGTAAAAGTCGAATTGGTACGTTCTTCGGGGACGAATGCGAGCGTATCGGCCGATCTGAGAGCATTGGAGATCAGGGTGGTTCTAGAGCTCGTAGGCTGACCGTCAGGCGTGGCGAGTTGGGAGGGAGAGATTGGATAACTCGAGAGTGACTGGAAATTTCTCGGCATGGGGTGGAACGGATCTGGCGAGTATTCGCCCATCATCGACCCTCCAATTGATCGAAGACCAGATCCAGGTGTCGAGAGGCTCATAGTGTACATAGTAGTTGCGGATGATTTCGCAGTTCTGGGTTCGACTTCAGGCATATCTTCGATGGTAGGTGATGGACTAGGTGATCTGGATCGTTCCCTCGTGATTGCCGAGCCTGGAGTAGCGATAGTATCTCCAGAGGACCATTTCCATTCAGGAATGGTAGCAGGAGTAGCGGTCGGTGACGATATCCAGGATGTAGGTGATCCATCCGAAGTACGGGATCGAGTCCGAGGATGAGCACGGGGTGTGGCGACCGAGGGAGAGTACGAGAACTCAGAGATTCGGCATGATCCGTGACCTTTCCGTCAATCGAGTCCTATACTATGTAGGAGAGGTCAACTTGCCAGGGGAGCTAACCCAATCATCAATCTCCTTCTCTCTTAGCTCTTGTACCGCAGACCCTTCTCCCGAGACTAGACCAGGAGAAGAAGATCGTAGTCTGATAGCTCCACTTCTATGCTGTCGTTGGGCCCGGAGCCTGCCTACCAGGCTCATCACCAATAAAGATCCAACAAGCCCAGCGGAAGATACAAGGACGGTTAAGTGTGCGGAAGAGGGTAGAATCGCCGAGATGATCGTCACCGACATGGTAGGAAAGAGCGAAAGAGGTAGAATTCTAGGCCAGATGGTATCATGCGTGATACCACCTCTGGCCAGCACCTTGCCGACATTCCATCCATACCCATTGGAGTAGTGTCGTTGACTCGTTTGATAACTGAAAGCAGTAAAGATCGCCAAGGTGAAGATACTGGCGGGTAAAGGAATGATCGAAAGCGCCACCATCGCCCCTGCTCCACTCCCAACCCCTTGTTCAAACATGTAAACCCATCCAGCGGCTAATGAGATCGCAGTCTGTAATATCAAGAATAGCATCAATTTGCCTCTTACACCCAAACATCCAGCAACGGAAAGTCTCGTCTCGTCACCATCCTCAGGTCGGGGTGGTAGATTAAAGAATTCTCGAGGTAAATTGCGTCGGCCAGGATGTGGGATCAGGTTCGCCAATTTCGATAGTCTGGGAGTGAGGTGGGGAATCAGCTGCAGAAGAGGGGTGAGGTGATAGCATGCAAGAAGGAGGAGCAGGATGGCGAAGGGAATCGGTAAGGTCGCGAGGACAGGAATAGGGATAGCCATGGTATCGGTGTCGTTCCAGGCGTGATCGGAGTCGTATATCGCAAATCGCGTCGGGATCGAGTAAGTGATAGTCAGTGGTGCAATATCATCAAAACTTAGTAGACTGAGGTCATGGTGTTTGTTGACGACACGAAGGACTAGGGGGGTAAAGGGGGTATGTAGAAGTTGATTCAACTTTACCCATGATATACACACCACGCACATATACAACGCGTCTTGAACCCCTTGAATTGCATCGCGAGTGTGTGGACATAAACGTATGTATGGCTGAATGACGGGTGATGCCGTATCATGGATGAATGAAAGCTAGGAGATTGATAGATAATGTACGATTACAAGAACATCAATTCCGGCAAACCCAGAGTTGGCATTATTATTATCAATTGTCAACTCTACCGGGATGACGAACGGCACTTCATGTCACCTACCAACGACTTAGAAGATGAGCTACTGCGCCGATTCCAAGCTCTCAAATCGACCCCGACCACCAATCCAGCTGCAGCCTCATTCAAAGGGATAAGCGACGATCAAGCTAGGAAAGCAAAAGAAGAGGATGATGAATTGGAACGTATAGCCGATGGGCGTCCGCCTCCATCTATGCCGAAGGAGAGTGGTGATGTGAACAATGAGTTGGCAAGACGGATGGCCAAGCTGAAGGGCGTCGAGTTCGAGGTCGAGATAGATGATGTCGATGATGATCAAGAGGTTCGTGGTATTGTGAAGTGGACTGATGGGATAGGTCAACGATTTCATCGCTTCCCTATCCGCTACCACTCCCACGACGCTTCCTCAAACGAAATCTTCGGTGGTGGACGACGCTCGAGGTTTCAAAGCCGATGCAAAGAACTTGGAGACGGAAGCACGGGAGGCGCTAGATGCGACGAGAGGATATGCGGATCTCTCAGCGAAAGACAAAAGCGACGAGGAGGATGCCGAGGAAGATGCTGTAGACTTCGAGACGGAAGATGAGATCCTCCTTCGAGCCTTAGAGGAAGCAGAACTTGATGCTGAAACACGTCAAAAGAACGGCAAGACGCGGTCTGAAGATGACGAGGAAGAGGTACCGCATGAGAAAGAGACGGAACAGGATATCCTAGCTCGAGCTCGTTCTCTCGCTACTGAATCCAAACAACCACCTTCTCCTACAGCAGCAGACGAACCGGCTTTCTCATTCCCTTCCCTTCCGAACCATATACCTACGACGGAAGACGATAATGATGACGATGACGATAAAGAGTCTGCCGCAAAAATGGCCCTTCTATTGGGTCTTTCTGGACCAAACACAAAGCCAGGCCCAAGCCTACCGTCGCCTCCTAAAGATAGGAAACCGGGTCAAGGATGGAATCTACCAGGGTACAAGGATGATAACGATGAAGATCCGGATTCTTGGTGCTGTACGCCCTTCCCTTTCTCTTCCATATCCCTTGTTCAGTTTGATGGACGATAGAGGCTGATGGGTAGGTATATGTAACAAAGACGCCGAGGTCATTTGTCTGGGCTGTGAAGCGGATCCTTACTGCGAGGAGTGCTGGGTTGAGGGGCATGTTGGGGAACGGCATCGGACGAAGAGGTTTGTCAGAAAGGGTAGAAAGGCCGTTGGCGCTTGATTCGTCCTATCAGTTGCATGCAGCAAGTCGGTCACTAGCGTTGCATTTCTACATTATCGAGAGGAGCAGACCTCCTATGATATGGCAATTCATGTTCTGCATCGTTCTGCTTACTATCTTTACTCTTATAACTACTCGTATGTACACTACAAAGTCCCCAATATCGAGTCTAACGCAACGAATCAGCTCAATCAGAGGGTATACCTGAAACCTGTTGGTCAGCTTTGGCTCACCGGCACGAGGGGCGACTCACCAAGATGACCCTCTAGAATCTTCTCTCCCCTATCGGCCTTCTTGTTCTGGGACCTGAAGTACAACATCAGGAGCGAAGCGGTGATACAGATAACCAGCTGAGCGGCGACCGTAGTCCAAAGTCCGGGAATGTAACCGGTTGCTCGATCTTGTTGTCGGAATGAAACACTCGCGATGATACCACCAATACCACCTCCGGCGACACTATCATCAGCTCGACTCCAGAGTCGATGTGGGGACTTACACAATAGCTGAAGAGATTGCCCTAGCACCGTAGCCTCGGACATTGTTGACTGACCACGACATTACAGTTGGGATATTCGATTGACAACCCATAACAGCTAGGAATGCACCGAAGTACCTCGCTCCACTTCCATTTGCGTATCCAACGACCAATGATCCAGTGGCAGAGATCAGGGCTCCTAGGATAATGAATGGACCTCTCATCCTGATTCTATCGGCGGTGTATCCTACAATCATACCGAAAATGATAGCGCAGACGTATGGTGGAGCGGAGAGGAGTTGAGAGTCTCGAATACTGTAACCGAAACCATTGAGGATGAGAGCTAGGAAGTAGGCGAAAGCGTATGCGGGAAGGGTAGAGCAGAGGAAAAGCAATCCCATACTAGAGATCAGTCTCAAAACCGCGACGAGGATCTTGACACTTACCACCAAATCTTCCAGTCCGCGAGATGCCTCATGGCCTTTCGGACAGTAAGGCTCTCTTGTTCGAAATCGTGCCTATCAATGGTGATTCGATCATTGACGAGCTGTCGTTCCTCCTGGTTGAGGAATGTAGCTTTCTCGGGGAAGTTGGGAACAAAGATATATCCGAGGACGGCAGAAACCAATGTGAGGACTCCCATCAAGATCTACCCATCAGCACTGCTAAGATCGCTCGAGAAGATCAAGGCAGAACATACAAAGATCCAAGACCAGCCGGCCAATCCACCTGCTGGGGCGACTTGACTACCTCGTCAGCCATGTTCAGACCGAAGGAAGGAGAACATACGAGAATCCATAAGCGATGATATTTCCAAATCCACTGACAAATTGACCACCAAGGTAGAACGCGCTAATTCGTTTCTGAGTTTCGTATCGTGGGTACCAACTCGAGATCAGGAAGATACAACCAGGGAACAAGATTCCCTCAAAAGCACCAAGAGGTACACGAAGTATAGCGAGAGTCCACCAGTTGGGTACCCAACCTGATCCGAGCATTACTGCGCCGAAACACAGAGTGGCGGTAGGGAGCCAGAGTCGGGGACTAGCGGTGAGTGTTGCACGAAAAGGGGTGGAGGAGAGCTTACTGGATACCTCGCTTGAGGGCCATGTTACCTGGGATCTCGGTGATGATGTAAGGGGGGAAGACTAAGATCAGGTCTTGCCGTATGCACAGGAATCGACCAGCCTACAGAGGAGAGTGATAATGGAGTACCTGTCACCGATGTTGGTTCCAAGGTCTCGGTCCATACCCGCAAGTCGGGCGTTCCTGCTTATGAGCTTTGGCTACGTCTACCAAAAAGTGGCTCACGGCAAATTCGTTCGGTCAATGAGCGAACAAGCATACATGAATGCTGACTGTCAGCTAGCCCCAAATCCGGATGCGCAACTCACAGAGGACCGGGACGAGCCTCCAATCGATCTTCCTCAACACCTTCTTCTCGAACGCAGTGCCTTTGTGCAGATATTCGCCGATTGTAGCATCATGTTCCTTCGGTGTATGGACGGCGGGATCATTGTCGTGATGTCCGTATTCGACATGGTTGTTTTCGGCTTTCTCTACTTCAGTCGTAGTCATATTATGGGTTGTTTGATCGTGTTCAAAACGAGACATTGCCATTGTGAATGTATTGATTGGTGGCAGCAGTTGAAGTGGCTAGTGGCTACATATACCAGCAACACGTCCACGGCCTCCACGTCCATCTCATAACCGGTACCAGCCTCCGCACACTGCTGACCGACAACTCAAAATGCAGAGCCAAGCCAAACACATGTAAACATTCGACTCACCGGTGCTTCTCTCACGTCCCCCTAGTCCCCGTAATTCTCGGACCGCGTGAGTCATTAAGCCATATCGGTGATCCGACTACTATCTATCAAAGTTGGTTCAGCCGTTTCCCCCAAAAACAAAGTTGGCAATATTAATGCCAAGACTTGTGCCCAGGGCCCCGAGCTATCCCCAGAACACTCCGCAATTTCCAATGTCGAGGGATCTCGAATGTGCCTTGTTCATACTTCCTCCGTGGGATGCACAGTGCGCTCTTGCGTGAGCTTGGATCGGTTATTGTTAAAGCGGTTCTGGTCTTGCCCTCAAGACTGGAATGGGCTGATCGGGCCACTCCAGCCTTCTTGTTCCTGTATCAGCTCAAGGCTTCTGGACGGGATCTATTGCGAATTGGTCGTCGGCTTTGTCGGATGCATGTCTGAGCTTTCCAAAGCCATGGCTTATATGATAGTCAACGGGTTCTACTCCTGCGAACTCGACCTCCTTGGCTAGGTAGGCTCTAGCTAAGCCTACTCAACGATAGGGAGCCACGTGAGCAAACGGTGGGCTTAAATAAGTAGCAAGTGCCTGCTGATGTCACTGACGTCACTGACCTCCTCCTTCTTGGGTCGCCATGAAATTCATTTCCAGCTCATTCACCATCAACATACCTCAATATAATGTCTGCATCCAGTACTAGAAAGAGGTCCACCAACAACAAAGCAGAGCAAGTAGCTTCATCCTTCTCTGACTCTGCAAAGAGGCAGGTCGGAGAGGTCAGCAATGTCGCTAAGGATGCTGTGGTCAGTGGAACATGGGCGTACCCCCTCTTGGTGAGCTATATCGACCGGTTCTCGAGAAGGCATGTAATTGACGATTCAGGGTATCTTCTACATGATCTCTCGTACGTCTACCTGAAGACTGTGTACACTGCAACAAGAGCTAATTCCAAGACCCATCACTGGTCAAACCACTTCTACCAACCATTTTCAGGGGAATCCTAATCTCGCTCGCAATCGTAGCAGGGATGTTCTTCCTCACCTACCTACCACAAGTGGCTGTCCTTGCTTTCGTTTCCGGTCCATTAGGTCAGTCTCCTCTTGTGAGCAGAGGACAAAGCTGACAATCCAGCATTTATCGCTGCCGTCCCTCTAGTCCTGGGTGAATCATATGTTTTGATCATGTTCTTCACCAAAGGATTCCTACTTGGCCCAGCTGGACTCGACCTGTTCGATGCAGTAAGTCGACATTGGGGAGACAGGGCAAGGAACTGATAATCAGGTGCTATTGCAAAAGGGATGCACCGATTTGGTCGAGAAGGGACGACAGGTCACTACCTCTGGAGGAAAAACTAAGCAGCTCGGTAAACTCCTTGGCAAGCCTTTGTCAAGATTCAGCACCGTATGTCACCCTTGATCCGAGTCTCACCAGCATCCAGCTGATGAGTAAAGGACAGCATTGTCCGATACGTCCTCACTCTGCCATTGAACTTTGTTCCTGTCGTGGGAACTGCCTTCTTCCTAGGGTAGGTCGTCAGCCAAGCTCTTAGAACCGACAGCTGATAGGGTAGATTCAACGGATACAAGGCCGGACCAGGCTATCACGCTCGATACTTCCAGCTCAAAGGCTATGACAAGGAGAAGCGAAATGTCGCCGTCTCCAAAAGGAGAGGTGCCTACACTGCGTAAGACTTTACACCAGCAATAGAGTCAATGCTGACTACTAGCTTCGGAACTATCTCTATGGTTCTTGGTCTCGTACCCGTCGTTTCCATCATCTTTACTTGTAGGCGAACTAGACCGTTCAAAGAACACCGCTGATTATCAGTCACCAACCAAGTCGGAGCCGCTTTATGGGCCGCAGACCTCGAGAAGGGAGTCAAGACCAATCCCGTCGAGACCCTCAAAGACTCTTCCGCACGACAGCAGACCGGAGATGCTGATGAGGTCGTTTTGAGCGGTGTCAGCGGTAAGGAGACCAGGAAGGAGTTGTAGGTCAGCTCGATGCTCGGCCGATGAAAAGGTGGCAGGCGAGGAGGAAGAATCAAAGAGGGAGATAGAAAATAAATGAGATGGGAAAATGCATCACGAATACACGACGCCTGTACTCTCCTCAGCACTGTCATCTTGCTGTCTACTCAGACGCGTTCCATTCACTCAAAGTCTTTCTTCCCTCCTCTTCGACAGCTTCCCAGATCTTCTCTACATCCTCCATCTGCGTCCTCCACCCACCAAGAGCTATTCTGATACAGAATACCTCTCGTTCGAGACTATGCAGTACTGTCTGCGTCAAGAACGTATCAGACCGAGCATTGAGCCGATTATGGAATTTTGTATTGAGCAAGTTCAGCTCCGCGTCAGATTCACCTCCCTTGCCCTTGAGTCTGAATACGACCAGGGTCAAAGATCTAGGGGTGACATTTTCGAAGATCTCTGATTTCTCAATTGTCGAATATAGTTGTTTTCCTTGTTCTATCCCCTGTTTCATCAGCTTGTCTGAGAAAGGAAGGCAAAAGGGGACATACGGAAGAGATATGTTTTTGGAAACCCTCAATACCGTAACTTCGTAGGACAAACCATAATTTCAAAGATCTGAATCGACGTCCGAGAGAGAGTTGCCAATTCCGATAATCAATCACTGTACCAGCATCGCCTTCTGGTGTACGTAGGTATGCCTACTTGTTTAGTCGTCGCTCTGTAGAATGTGATTGACGATGTTATGATAACCTACAGGGGTGATGGTAAGAGCTTCCGTCAAATCCGTTCGATCCCTCACGAAGAACAGAGCTACCTAATCAGCTCAGAGTCGGACTAGCAAAGAAAGCTTACAGCAATCGAAACCGACTAAACCCCATTTATGGAGATTGGTACTGAATGAATCGGCGTATTTATTGATGTCGTCCATACATAACAGCTTCCTATGTTCAGGTAGGGCGTTGGCGACACCTGCCCACTGGATTATCAGCATTCGGCCTACACTGGCGGGTATGTACTCACAGCTGAATCGATGTGAAGGTAGCAAGAAGGGAACTCCTTGACTTGCTTGGTGAGCTTGGCCTACACATTAGGATTGGGACATACCGACTGCTCCAATTTCGGCTATCGAATCGATAGCACCACTAGACGTCGTTCCAACAGTAGCGACTACACATTAGTCCTTATCCGTTTATTTGTGGATTAGAGCCTACCAACAAAGAAAGGCACATAACCAGCCTCAACATCCGCTTTCATAGCTTTCCGTAATGGTTCCCCTCGTAGACCATAATCATCCTCGATCGATACTGGGACAGCCCGGAACTCTAGACCTAGGATCACAGCTGCTTTCTTGGCGATACTATGCGTCTGGGTGGAACCATAGATTACTAATTTCTGACCGTATTTCTCCCTTATTTCTTGAGGTACATCGAATGCTTCGCCTGTAGCTTCTTTACTGCTAGCTTGCCTTGCGAGGTATTTCAACGTCCGTTCCCTCGCTCCAGTTGCTGCTGTAAGACAAGTTATGGAAGCAGATTCCTGTCTTGTCAGCATCCTCGCCCACTGTAGCCTGTAGCCAAAGTAGATTTGAAGACACACAATAATGATTCCCCCTCCCTTCTTCCCACTCAATAACCACCCGTCATCCAAACCAAACATCTTAGCACACCAATCAAGCACAACCTGTTCCAATTCGGTACATGCGGGAGAACAGATCCAGCTAAAACCAGGATTGCTAACTGCCGAAGCTAGCAGTTCACCAATCATCGATTCGAATGTTGAGTTCGATGGGAAATAGGCCAAGAATTGGGGGTGTTGCCAATGTGTGATACCGGGTAGAATCAGGTCTTGGAAGTCTTTGGTAATGGCTGAGAACTCTTCTCCTGCCGTAGGGGCACTTGCTTGATGGTCAGCTCCCATCTGCCACGATATGGCGATATGTATCACACTTACAGGGCAGCTGCTCGAGGAGATAGCCCGGCTCGACTGTCGCTCGGACCGGCCGTTCATGAAGGGTGGTGTAATAATCGCATATCTGATCTATGGCTGCGTAACCAGCTTTTCTGAAGCTATGAGTCTGTCAGCGACCTATATATCACCGTCTGAGCGAGACACCCTACGCTTCAATGTCGAGTACCATGATGCAGTGAGTGTACAGAATCAAAGTGGGTGACTGCCCGACTCGGCAAGAAGTCAATTCACCTCCACCCGGAAATACCGGATATCTCTCGCTGCCAGGATAACTGTGCCAAAAGTGAATCTATATTTGCATTTGTGACTCTACCAACAGGATCACGTTCTACATTTACTCGGCGACCTCATCAAGAGCAGAGATCAAAGGTGAGAAAACGGGTTGTCCCCTCTTCTTGTAGAATGCAACAACCTTTCCAGCCTTGTCGGCGATACCCTCGGGGGTTAGACCGAACTTGGCGTAGACCTGGTCATATGGTCCGGAAGCACCCCATGCCTTGAGACCGAGGTGTTCGTGGGACAGACCACCCCATCCGTATGTTGAGTATGCCTCGACGGAAAGGACGGGAGCACCGGAAGGAATGACGGAAAGCTTGTACTTGGCGTCTTGGGCGTTCTGACATAAGTATAGTCCATGAGCAGACAAGATAGCGATGGAGACTTACGAAGACTTCAACACATGGCATGGAGACGACTCGGGTCTTGATGCCCTTCTCAGAGAGCTTCTGGACAGCCTCGACACAAAGAGGGATCTCGGAACCGGTAGAAATGATGGTGATGTCGGCATCCTCAGCTTCCTCGAGAACGTAACCTCCCTTGGTGGCCTTCTCGATGGAAGAGTTGGCGAGCTGGGGTAGCTATACAATCAGCGAAAAGCCCACTTCTGCGAAGCTCGCGCAACTTACGTTCTGTCGAGAGAAAGCCATGACGGAAGGAGTGTGCTGGGACTTGATGGCAACGAGATATGTAGCAGAAGTCTCGTTTCCGTCAGCAGGTCGCCAGAAGGCGAGGTTGGGGGTAGCTCGCAACCAAGCGGCGGTCTCTACGGGCTGATGGGTAGGTCCATCCTCTCCAAGACCGATAGAATCGTGAGTAGCGACGTTGAGAACTCGGAAGTGGGATAGAGCGGAGAGTCGGACGGCACCGGCAGCGTATGAAACGAAGTTCAAGAAGGTGGCGACGAATGGGATGATACCACCGTATGCGGCGAGACCGTTGGCAATGGCGTTCATACCGTGCTCACGGACACCGAATCGGAAGTATCGGCCCTTGTAGGATCCAAGACCGGTAGATGGGTGCTGGAAATCCTCGGCTCCCTTCCATCGGGTCAAGTTGGATCCGGTCAAATCGGCGGAACCACCAATGAGCTCGGGAAGGACCTCGGCGAGCTTGTTGATGGTAGACTCGGAAAGCTTTCGGGATCCGACAGCAGCGTCTTCGGTAGAGTAGGTGGGGAGAGCCTTCTCCCAACCTTCGGGCAATCGGCCCTCCATTCGTCGGGTGAGCTCGGCGGCCTCGGTAGCGTACTTCTCCTCGTACTTCTTGAAGGTCTCGGTCCATGCGGCCTCAGTCTTGGCACCCTTCTCGGACAAGCCGTGGTACAGCTTGTAGACTTCGTCGGAAACGGCGAACTTCTCTTCGGGGTTGAAGCCGAACTTCTCCTTGAGCTGCTTGATATCGTCGGCCTTCAATGGGGCACCGTGAACATCGTGTCCACCAGCCTTGAGCGAACCGAAACCAATGGTGGTCTTGAGGTTGATCATGGTTGGCTTGTCGGTAGACTTCTTGGCCTGAGTGATGGCGGCATCAATGGCGGCGAGATCATCGTCACCCTTCTCGACGTGGAGAACCTCCCATCCGTAAGACTTGTATCGAGCCTCGACATCCTCGGTGAAAGAGACGGCAGTATCACCATCAATGGTGATCTTGTTGTCATCGTAGATGGCAACGAGGTTTCCGAGCTTCAAGTGACTGGAAATTAGCTGGATTGGCACTGAAGAATAAGTAAAGCTTACCCAGCGAGAGAGCTGGCCTCGGAAGCGACACCCTCCTGAAGACATCCATCTCCGAGGAAACAGTAGGTGAAGTTGTTGAGGATCTCGAAACCGTCCTTGTTGTAAACGGCACCCATGTGAGCCTGGGCAATAGCGAGACCAATAGCGTTGGCGATACCCTGTCCGAGAGGACCAGTGGTGACCTCGATACCGTCAGTGACACCGACCTCGGGGTGACCGGGGGTGATGGAATCGATCTGTCGGAAGTTCTTGAGGTCATCCATGGATAGCTTGTATCCACCGAGGTGGAGCAAGATGTACTGGAGGACACAGCTAGTCTGTCAGCTTACAATCTCTACTCGCTACAAGAAGGAACATACGCGTGACCGTTGGAGAGAACGAATCGGTCTCGGTTCCACCACTTGGAGGATTTACCGTTGAAGTTCATGTGTCGGGAGAAAAGAACGTGGGCAACAGCGGCCATTCCCTGCCTGTCAGCAAGAGACTCTGACAGACTAGAAGTAGCAATATTATAAACGTACCATGGGTGCACCAGGGTGACCGGAGTTGGCCTAGGTGATCAGTCTGTGATCATGATTACATATCAAGGGAGATATCAATTACCTTTCCAACGACATCAGCAGCGAGAACACGGATAGTGCTGCACTGTCAGCTATCGATGCAACAACACTTCAGATACCATGATCACTCACTTGACGGCCTTCTGGTCGATATCAGTGAATGAAGACATGGTAATTTTATATGTATAAGAGTAGTGATAGGAATGAGATGGAAGCTTGAAAAAAAGTGTGGGGGGGGATGACGAAGGAGGATTCTCGGTAAATACAGGCTTGCATTCCTCTTGCGCCTATCAACGGGCGGTTCTCCGGATGTTCGGACCGTTATCCACTTTTTACATCAAAAATCAAACATATCCGCTCGTACCTGTCCGAGTACAGTCCGCAACGGATATTTACACCTATCATGCATCAGAAACAGCCGCTCATGAAACACTGGCACCACGATCACCATATCTATGGCGTGTGCCTTATTGTGGTCGAACCTGCCGGTACAGGACACTGTTAGAAGAGAGAAGAAGAACGCTGAGTCGCTTGGGCACTGACTCAGCTTTTGCTGCACAATGCAGTGATAGGTCCGTGGATCATTACATGGGCTACAGTACCACTCGTCAGATTCTCCTACGCGTCATATATTCACGCCAAACCCAATCGTCTACATCTGGACCCGGGTCTGAAGCTTATGCTTCTCCTTCACCTTTCTCGCTTCGGCTTTGAGTGATTCAACCCCCGGATCTGCCCCAGCAGGTTTATCTTCCTCAAGCACCCCTCTCTCAACTATTTCCGAGACAGCGATCGTCATCTGGGAATTGGCGAACACCTCTGTTCTGATTCCTTCCGCCCATTCCGCTACTTTCTCCCGAACCAGCTCCGGTTTCCTCTTATACAATAACAGGAACCCCTGGATAGTGGCGATAGAGACTTTGATGCCTGCCTCCTCAATGATGCTGGCGAAGTACTCGGCTTCACGGTTGACTCGAGACTTGTCGGCGTCGTCAAAATCTGAGGTTGATATGCTCTCACAGGACCCGCCGACAGGGCTAACAGGCTCATAGAAATGCTTGTAGATCTGTACCACCTGCTCGCGGGTGGCGTAGTCGAATTTCAAGTCAACGTCGAATCGGCCTGGTCGTCGAAGGGCAGCATCGAGATTGTCAGGGAAATTAGTAGATGCGAATAACACAGAGTCCTCCTTCGATGTCAGCGGCACTCACTGGTGAAGCTTACCTGACTGGCGACTCCATCGATAGCGTTCAACAGACCGGAAAGAGTCACACTAGACGGTGGAGCGTGTTTATCGAAGGGAACTTTCTGGGCTTTCCCGAAACCATCGAGTCGGTTTACAGGCATGACACAATCTCTGGATAATAAGCTATACTCCGCATCTATCACCTTTTCCGTCCTGACACACATGTCTTCAATGAACAGGAGCGAACCGGGCGGACAAGTCTGGAATAGTCTCTCCAGTTTGCTGTTGTCCATCATGGCAAGTCAGGGACTGTTGAAGGTGTTTGGAATTAGGTAAACTCACCCAGTAGCAGCAGGGCTCACACAGTACATGTTCATTCGGAGCTTACTCGCTATGGCGGTGGCTGGTCGTTAGATCTCGCATCATCCTTGCTGACAGTTTACTCACCCAGTGTTGTCTTCCCCGTCCCCGGTGGACCGTGAAGAAGGTAGCTGCTAAGTCAATTGTGGTCTCACCGTCATTCGTTGAGTTTTCTTACCCTCTTCGATGGGGAATCCCTGCTGGTTAGTTATATGTTCGGAAGACATCCTCGCCATACCTTTGGATGCGTACCAAGCCTTTTCTCTCTTCGAGAGAAATTGCTCAACGTCCTGGAGTAGGTTCTGTTTGATTGTCGCAGGCAAGATGACCGACTCCCATGCCCTGATTGGCCTCCGGAGAGGACCTAACCAAACCGTACTTCCCAGACTAAGGTCTCAGCTCGTATCAATGTTGCATGCAGCTCACAGGTGGTTGTAGAGATGAATTTCCTTGTCTGTCTTTTCGTAATACATCTTGTGGGCGGCCAATATGAATTCATCCACCAGATCCCGATTCCAGAACCAAGTACTGCTATCTCAGCATAACACTCAGCATAACACTCAAAGATATTGTTCTCAGACTGACGTGATAGACCAATATGGAGCCCGCCCCTGGGTGCCAGTAGAAGTATGCTGAGTCACCCATATCTTCCTATTTCGAAATCGGATGATGAGATCCTGATCTACTGTTCTAGCGCTGGTCGGGCTGCCCTTCTGTACACGTACTGTTCACTGGTCTGATTGTAGCCACGACGCCATCCCTGCTCCACGTTTCGAACTTTGAATGAGACTTGACATCTACATATTCTGACGATCGCAATATGTTTGTGTGAGTTCGCCGATGTCCATCTTCGTCCTCGGCGACGATGACCCTATCTCGAAATTGTCGTTGTACTTCCGCGTCTTGGTAGATATAGGATGAGATCCAAACGTATGCGCCTCCAGCTTGCACAAGAGTAATAGGGAAAAGCACTGGCTCTCAGCACCTACATTACAATACGTCTATAATACTGGATTACTCACCTTTTTGAACACTTTTCCAGGACCCAAGCTGATTGCTACCGGCTCTATAAGCTGAAGCGCAGATCGCAACAACGGCCAAGCGAATGAGCCAGTCGACTATCGGTTTCAGCCAGCCCGGCGAGATCGAAGACTGTATAAAGGGAACGTTGGCTTCGAGCTGCCTGATGGCCATATACGTGAGTGACATGATGATGTGTTCGATGATTGATATGAAGAGGGCGGTGGAAAGGTGTTGTGCTCACTGGACGTGTTCAGCTTCCGCCAGGCCATAACACGATTTTATAGGGCCTTTTTTTGGCCCTCCATAGGCACGAAAGGATCCTTTGGCAGGACCACGCCGAGAGAAAGACAATAAGTCGTTTACCATTGTCACCTCAGCGGAATGCCGCAAAAAGAAATCCGATCAGGGGTTTACTTGTCTTCATCCTCACGCTGGTGTATTTGTTCAGCAGTATATACAATACCTCTTGCTTCAGTACATGAGCCACTTCCACAAACTTCTTTATGCGAGAATGACTTCCTGCACAGCCACTTGCTTCTCCCGAGTCTCAACGCTGGCCTCATGTATCTCAGCATCATGCTCTTCCGACTTCTTCTCGTCGATCTCCGATCCCGCCTGCTCCATGCCGATCTCTCCCCTCTCCGATTCTTGTACCCCTGCACTCTGCTTCTCAGCTGGCATCTCGGTGTCCGGGAATTGTTCCCTCCTGATCCCTTCGGCCCACGCATCGACCTTTTCCAGCGCCATGACCGGATCCTTCTTGTACAGAAGCAAGAATCCCTGCATAGTCGCAATGGACACCTTGATGCTCTTGTTCATGATATTCTCGGCGAATCGTTGTGCAGCTCGATCAAGATCAATTTGATCCTTGAACGGATGAGATGTGGATGGAGTCGCGTCTTTGCCCTTCTCCAGGATATCTGTGGGATGATCATGTCTCATCCTGGATAAAGGGTAAAAGTGCTTGAATAGGTCGATAGCTTGTTCAGTCACCGCGTGATCAAAAGCGATATGGACATCGAATCGACCTGGTCGTCGAAGAGCTACATCTAGCTTATCGGGGTAATTAGTCGATGCGAATAGAACGGAGTCTTCCTGGTTACGTCAGATGATTCTGGCTCGGTGCTGGACTGCTCACTTGACTAGAGACACCGTCGATGGCGTTCAACAAGCCAGAGAGCGTCACGGTAGAAGGTCCGAGATCCTTCTTACCAGCAGCACCGTTGTTCGGCACTGCATCTGATTTATTGTCATCACTGCCGGAGGTGTCGGAAGTAAGGTTGATGGCCCTGTTGATGGGCATCACGCAATCGCTGTCCCGTATCAGCTCGTTCTTGCCGGGTCTGCACTCATCAACTTACATGTCTTCGATAAGGATCATCGAACCTGGTGGGCAATTTCGGAAGCACTTTGAGAGCTTGCTGTTGTCCATGCTGTTCGTCAGTCCTCCATGCATCTGAGTCTCGGGATTCAGTACTTACCCCATGGCAGCAGGATTGATGCAGTACAAGTCGAGTTGAAGGGTGCTTGCGAGAGCAGTGGCTTCTGATCAGCTCCTTCTCCATGGCTGAGTTAGAGACAACACACCAAGGGTTGTCTTCCCAGTTCCCGGGGGCCCATGGAGCAAATACCTGATATAAGCGCTACCCATTTGACTGTCACGGAGATGTGGATGTACCCTCGTCGATGTGGGATTCCTAAACAATCAATCACGACCTCTGATCGTCCAAGATGACATACCTTTTGAAGTATACCAAGCGGTCTCCTCCTCTGAGATAAAGTCTTTGACGTCCTTCAGCAGATCTTCTTTTACCGTACCAGGCAAGATGACCGATGACCATGGTCGGGCTGGTCTTGAAATCGGTGATTCCCAATTGGCGACGTTGGGTCTAATGATGTTAGAAAGCGCGTGGAAGCAATACATACGTATGATTGTAGATATTTAGCAAGGCCGACGTCTTTTCGTGGTGAACCTTGTAGGCCATCATCGCGAATGCCTTGATCTGTCTGACATTCCAGAACCAGGTGCTTGAACGTCAACTTCGACGTTGTGAAAATGGAACCCAGGAATCGCCTCGCTCACTCACCAGAGACGATAATGAGCACCACCACGCGGTCCGCCGTGGCCATCCCCATGCCTGGAGAGCCACATCCATTTCCCGTTCACCGAGATACGAAGGGTCTGACCTGAAAGCATCAGGATGCCCTCGCACGCAACATCGGGAGATTGAACCTACCGTCGATCGGGAGTATTCTCCCACAAAAGCCATCCTCGACAAACGTATTCTTCATCACGAGCTTCCCCTTCTTGTCTTTCTTGGCGATATTGTAATCGCTGGACTTGTCGCATTTGAGCCGGAAATGTCTGAGCTGCCGCTGAGCGTTGGCGTCTTGTGCAATATACGAAGAGGTCCACGTCCTTAACTCGTCCGCGATATGGGCAGTGGGGAAAAGAGCTGATTATCAGATAAGAAAGCATCACATTCGGCATGGGCTCACCTTGGTCGAGAATTTGCTTCCAGTGATTGAACCAGTGTCTAACAAATGACGCTGACAAGCTGACGAGAGCGAGTCGGAGACCAAGAGCAACAATATTGCCAGTGAACATACCTGTGACCTTGGAGGCATATTGTATCGGGACACCATACGCTTCAAGCTGGTCGGCGAGCAATGAAGAGATGGACGACATCAGAATTGTGTGGATTGGGTGGAGATTTCAATGTATTCTATGAGTATCGTGTGAGTATCGTATGAGTACGGAGAAGTTGATGGTGGTATATGATATGCTTGTTTGGTTGCTGAGCGATAATTATGTGGTAGTAGAGGTGGATATGTGTGGAGAGCGATAGATAAGGACGGATGTCCTCGACCTAGATATATAGTAGTGTGATGTTCAAGCCTTCCTTTCGAGCACCGCTGCCCCTGTATTCCTTTCATCGTCTCCTGCCGCACCGTCGCATATTATGCCGGACAAAGCGACAGGGGAACATCCTTCCATAGCCCATCCTTTGATGTCTTGCAAAGGTCTTGATATAACAAGATTCCCTACCTCCTGATTCGAAGGCAGGACGCGTTTCTTCTTGATCCTCATGTGATCCTCGTAATCCTCGACGCGTCGCGCCGCGCAACCCCTTTATCGTTCCATACAGTGTCAAAGGCCTGATGTCTAATCAACGTCTAGTCGATAGCATACTTGTGGCGATATTTGTCCGGTCTCACCGTCGGACTCAAATGCAGCTATGCAGATGTAATTTGTTTCAGGTTCCTAATTTGTAAATGGCGCTTCCCAATACTGTTTCCGGTGAAAGTCAACATTCTGCTTTCATAACCTATCACATGACTATCAGGGCTTGCAGCCATCGAGTCACGAGCATCTTCGGGATGAGCCTTCGGACGAGATATGTCGACATGGTGTGTCACAATGTATACACATGGGTAGAGAGTTAGAAGAGATGCAGCAAGGTTTACAGGTTTCAGTGCGAGTGGGAAGGGGCGTTGTGCCTGATCCCGATCAAGTGATCTGTATAGGATCTAGAGCATATCATCAACAACCACAACTACATATATATATATATATATGTATATATACAGAAACAATGGCGCAAGTCAGAGCGAGAGATCATGCCTATAGTCCGGACGCTGCTGCATTGAGAGCTCCTGCTGTACCTGTGAGCGTTCACAGGCTTGGTACCGGCGGATTGAGCTGATAGGTAGTTGAGCGTTGCGCCCTTACCGCCGTCACATATTGCCCCTCTACCGGCATCTTTATCGTACACCCCCCCATCCAATTCATTACCACAATTAGCATCATCCTCCTCGGTTCCCCCCTTATCAGCCTCATCCACAACAACAAGCTATAAGCTCGGCACACCACCGCCTATAAGCCCTACTGCAGGCATATTCGCAAGACGAGGTTCACTACTACCGAAAGTCGGAGAGGGATCAAAGAATACACCATCACGTATAGGCAGGATGGAAGAAGAGATTGAATTGAGTCCAGTGAAGCTGCTTGTGGTGGACGAGAACAAGATTCGAGAGGAGCAGGCTATGGCGAAATGGAGGGTACGAGAAATGCGCCCTGAACAGCGACCTTCTGCTGATCAAGTAGAAATGGGCAGTCGAGCAGCCACCTCAAGCGACCGCGCTCAAACCAGTATCATCGCCCTCCCATTCACCGCTAAGATTGAAACAACATACAATTATCAACGGTTCTCCGGGTATCTCGCCTCATCAATCACGTCAAAACTCTGGCGTATCCCCAATATCCCCAGGTCGATCAGAACGCTCACCCAGTGATCAAGCTGGACCCAGTAAACGTCCTTCGCGAATAGACGACGACGTCAGTATATTCAACACCGAGTCGGTCCTCGCGCTACGTGATGTGGAATTGGCCATTGATGAGAACATCTTGAAGAGCAATGAGGGCAGATCAAGACTTGGATCAAGGAGGATGTCGGTCGTCCCTCCGCCCTATCCTGAATCTAATCCTTTCTACGACATTGCCCCACGACTATCGTCTCGACGTGTACGACCACTCGTTTTAGAATTGATACAGGCTTTGGGCCATTATATTGATGCGGTCTGGGCGATGGAGCATCCCGGTAAACCTTGTCCATGGGCGGAGCCGCCAGAAACAACCCAAACGCCTCGAGTGACAGATCAGCCGGTGTGGAAGAGTAAAATGATTACCGCCGTTGCGGCAGGCAAGAAAGCGGGTCACGTCGAATCGCCCATTACAGCGCGTGATGCTCGGTTTTGGGAGGATGAAGTCAGGCATGGAATCAAGGATGCCAATGGCGCCGTGGGGATCTTCAAGGGAGTTGCGTGGGCCTTCGATACTGCCATCATGGAGGGCCGATATGGGGATGTCCACAAAGAGAATGTGATCAGGGGTGGAGAGCACGAAGGTGGTCTGACCAGATTACTGCACGATCTTGAGGAAGCCATGTGGTGAGTGAGCTGGCTGATCATATATGAGTACGCTGACAATCAGGGGGGAAGCTGCTCCGCGCACAACAGATCTGGCATACGAGCTACCCATCGACTTCGATCCTTTCGCGCGACTCGAGGACGATGCACCTGATCACCCTGCGCCAACTCCACAAGAAGACACTGTCGACCCGCTGGCCGCTGCTACAGCCCCAAAGGCAGAAGGTACCGGTCTGATCGTTACGACGTCGAACTCTTCCTCGGTTTCAGGACCAGCAGCAGCAGCGCAACGCCGCGTGATCAAGGTCAACACCTGGGACGCGGCTTTGAACTTGGACGCGTTCAAGAAGGACGGCGAGGAGGAAGTCAGCCTAGAAGAATTAGGCAGGCGTCGTCATCAGGAATGGATGGAGAGCAGGAAGGCGGACGGGTGGAATGTCTAGGTGATCACTCGGATCATGTTCGAACTGAGGGCACTTTAGGTATATCCAGAATTACATGCACCGGCCGGGCCTCTCTACATCTTTCTAGCGTTCGCCTTCTCTTTCTTCTCTGCTGCTTCTCGGGCGGCTTCTATATTCGTCAGCTAGATCGTCGTTGTAGCAGGAGAGAAGCGTACCTGCGGCCTCGGCCTCTCGCTGCTTAGCTGCCGCTTCTCGTCGTCGGCGGACTTCCTGTAGTCGAGCCATATCTCCCTTCGCCTCTGATGTCTTGCCTGCTTCATCAGCATACTACATCGAGAAAGGCAAAAGCTGCACCGACCTTGAGCATGGAGCTTCTGATATCGCTCAGCAGCGGCCTTCTTGTCCGAAGCCTCCCTTCAATGTCAGCGAGCCATAATGGATGTTTATTGTTCAACCTACTTGTCCTTCCTAGTCTGCTCAATCTGCGCCTTTGCTTTGGCCGCAGCAGCAGCTTTAGCCTTGGCAGGCTCCTCATCACTACTCTCCTCGTCGCTATCGCTCTCCTCGGCCTGCTTTGCCTTCTTTGCAGCCGCAGCTTTCTTTGCTGCCTTCCTCTCCGCCCTTGAAATCTCGGCTTCATTGACGGGAACTGCCTCGGTGTTTCCCAATTTCAGGTTCATAGCGGCCATCTCGGGCGCTAAAGTTGCTGAAGGTCCCGCTAGATCATCTTCATCAGACGAAGTCTCCTCTTCAGATGATTCCTCTTCTTCCGATGATGCTTGCTCGGCGAGTCTGGGGTCGAGATCTCGAGAGAAATGTCGTCCGCCACCTCGTGCGACCTTGAACTTGCTGCTGATCAGGATTCGTCTTCTACACTATAAAAACACTAACCCCCTTCCTCTGGATGATGCTGCTCCTCCTCTTGCCATAGTGTATGTGTAAAGTGACCTTGGGATAGAAGATGGATTGAGCAAATGACGATGGAAGGATTTCAACATTGACTCATGACCTGAAACGTGTGAGTCACGTGGCCTTTGGCGCATTGACCTTTGTGCAATGAGATATGTTGATAGTAATGGCATATGTCGTCTCGCTCATCAAGTCTGAGGCTGAGTAGCCCTTCCGACTCGTCTCGAGGATCAAGTGGTCAGCCAGAAGATGAAAATGCTCCAGTTCAATCACCGGATCCTGAACCCTTGAGACCAACGCAGCAGGATTATCAGACCTATACCGCCCTCGTTCGAAATATCGATCAAGCCGATAGCTTGATTGCGAAACGGATCATAGCAACCAATGATCAAGCACGGAATACGACGGCCGATGAAGAGGTGATCGCCCGCTATGTTCAATCATCTCTGTGGCCATTGCAAGCATCGGATTTGCGCCCTTCCGAGCCAAATGCACTGGAAGATTCAATCTTAGCTTTCGCGTCGTCGTATATCCGCCAGAACAACCTCGTACTTCCTCGACAAAGCCATCACGAAGGATCTACAGGTCTTGAAGATCTCGATGAGGTTATACCAGGTTTCTTACCTGATGTGATGGAGTCAGTGGATCAGATTTTGGACAATCTGGCTGTCATGAGGCCGGCTGCGGTTAGGAAGAGGCGAACGAAGCTGAAATCAATGGGCTGGAAAAGCGTCCTCTCTGCTGGGATGATTGGCGGTACACCTCTGGATCCGGAGTAAGCCAGCCCGTCTGCATGGACCATAGTGGTGAAAGCTTATCGTAAGCGTTATACTTCGTACCAACCAAAAAGTCAGGGCGCTGCTGCATGTAGAAGGAGAGGACGGTAAGCCTCACTACAGGCTAATGGGACCCAGTTAATGAGCAGTGTTGACTCACCGACTCGGAGTCATGCATCCACCTGCCTCGCCCGAAGAAGAGATACAAGGAGATGATGCAGTGTCAAAGCCGAGATCAAGGGACCTTATGCGCCCACATCATCTTTCCAAGCAAGGTCAGTGCCCTTGATCGAGCGCACACATCGCTATAGCTGACGAATAGAACAAGAAAGCAGAGCCATCAAGAGAGAACAGAAAGCCAACAAGAGGCTGGAGCTTGAACAGGCCAAAGCGCTTGCCAAAGCCGCGAAACGACAAACCCGGAAGCTACGACAGGCCAAAGCAGAATCATGATCGTTATTTACCATCGCTAATTTCGTCTATGCTACATGTCTATGCTCTACAGTCATCAATTCGTTATGCTACTTGGCGAATGAAAAGTCTTTGGGTAATTCGCCAAGCTCTACTCCGCGCGCCTCGAAAGCGATCATCTCCTCAATAGCGGCGATTCCGATACTTCTCCCCGTCTTCCTAGTCGCTCGTCTCCTTGAAGCTCTGGTGATCCGCTCGACGGGGTACGGCTCGTTCTTCCCGACACTGTCAGGAAGAGCTTCCTCTGAGTGCTCAACGACCGCTTTACCCTTTCCCTTCACGTCACCCAGAGCCTTGACTCTTTTGATCAACTCTACTCGCTCTTTACTCGATTCAAGCTTGCGCTTCCTCATAGCTTCACCTGCATCGAATATTGGTACACATACCGTCTTTTTTCGAACGTGTATACCAAGTCCTTTCTTCCACTCGCCGGTTCTTTGGATATGGCGCCATTTCGTCTCAACGATGGAGCGGTCGATAGGGATCATACGAGGGAAGAACGATGAAGTCGGCCAGTAATTGTCGTTATGAACATCGGCTTCTCCGTTGACTGGCCAATAATCGTCCAGATCACGTACGGGCATGATGGGATATACTTTATCGGACGTACGACGTCGGAGAGCCGGGCCATCTCTGGCTCTTGGGACTGCAGCAGAGACGGGATGTGAAGATAGGACGTAACTCGGGATGGGGTGCGAGGGTGGTTCGGGTAAAGCAGGGATGGTTGGGCGAAATGGGATAGTCGATTTGCCAGTTCGATTGACACCCTTGTCCAAGACCAGTTTTGGGATATGGACCATATCGATATGTTCCACCAATTCGTCGATGCTAGCGTACTCTTCCTCATGTATACATTGTTCCCAGAGGCATTGAAAGCCTGTATACATGCGTTTATGCGTGAGCAAGTGTCTTTTCACGTGCTATCTCGTCAGCCTCTCTTTCATTTGTCTCCATCCTATACTGTAGGCATGAACAGACATACTCGTTGTAGAAGATCAATAGAACCTAAAACAGCGTCACAACCCGTATTACATAGCCATGGGCAAACACAAGGTTGAGCTTGGGCGACTAGTTGCGCTGTCAACTTTGACACTCTAGACTCTCTTTTAGCACCATCATCTTCCACCCTGCTTGGGCCACTGGGCAGATGGGATTGTTGCAATGTAAAGTTGTGTCTTGCATTTGATTTTGAAGGCGCAGAAGGACCAGCTATTGAAGGAAGAGAAGCGGATGGTGGCGGCGTCGGATATAGAGTGGGGGAAACGCGTCGAGTCGCGACCGACATTTCTGAAGCGTGGGGGCTGTTTTGGGTTGATGATGTGAGATTGAAATGGAATCTAAAGGATGGGCATGAAAATTGAATGGGAAGGGCACCTGATATAGTTGACATGAATTGATTGAATCGTGACGCCTGATTTGGCAGAGACGTGAATTTTCAAAAGAGTGTGATATGTCACCTGACAAAGATGCCGGTGGCGAATCCGGATTCGAGGCCGTGGCTGTAGACGAGAAATCAGTCTATATGATGTGTTGTGGTGTATCACTACTGAGCTGAATAGAAGTTAAGCTGGTAGTGATGGTGGAACAGGGTATCCGTGATAAACGTCCTGTCAGGCACGGTCTTCAGTTACTCAAAGAGGTAATTGTCATGTCCCAAAGATGAATGGGACAATCTGGTGACACTTTCAATGAAATGTCCCAATTTCAAGTCCCAATTTCACTGAAATCACAATTTTCAGCCTTCTTTCACCATTTCTGGACACTCAAACAGCCGAATGCCTCGTTAAGTATGTATATGCTACGTTGAGATATCGAGAATTATCAAAAGACCGGTGCTTCCCTGAGGAATATCCTGCTTTCCTCAGATGTCACCCATCTCACTACCGCATTTGCAGCAGCTACTACCGCCGCCTTGGGTAGGCCAGGTATGACGCTCATGTACAGCTCGAATGGCTTGGTGATCTGCTAGTCAGTTTCCAGATGTGGGTAGAGCACGTACCCATGCGAGACATGCTTCGTGGTCCGTCCTCATGTAGACTAATTTGAGCGAGGTAGATTGTCCTGAACGAGCGTGAATCGAGTCGTGGAGCTGTTGATATGTGGTCAGAAGGCTGGCAATTAGCTGATTCACACAATGCACCGCTGAGCACAACTTGCCGATTTCGATCAGCCTCATTCTCGTATATCCCATCAAAAGTCGGTGAAGTGACCTGAACATTCTGGCGAGATTTATAAATGAAATGAAGCAATCCAGGACACTCAATTGATGCTGATATCAGTTCATGACTATGCCACATGTGATAAGGGAAGCTCACCGACGTGATACGGATGAAGCGGTATAGCTTGTTCAATCTTGGCCAATGTCTTGTCTTTATCTAATTTCTGACATCAGTCACATTACACATCGCAAACTCACCTCTACAACAGTCTGTTTCCATGTACGTAGTTCCAGAAAGGCGTCTCGGTCCGCACTGACGAACACAAGTCCGACGTCTTCGAGTACAAAACTGATGTAGGCGTGTACGAACCCCGCAGCGTTGAACTTGGGTAAACAGATTGGGAGCCATGTTTCGGCTGTACGGAGTGTTGAGGAAGTCTCGATTGTGTTGAGCAGTAGGTGGAGATCTGTACGATCAGGATGCTCTCTCTATCTCTCAAGAAGGGTAGAGTCATACCAGAAGGATGTATCGAGTGTTTTCTAGGGCGGAGGAGCGTAACAATATGTCCACCAGCTATCAGCAGGACATAGAGTAGGTCCTGACTGTCAGCTGACACATATATCATGACTCACATTGAACTTGGAAGGAGGCATGAGAGCTGCAGCAGCTGTATCACGAACAGCAGGTGCCAAACGAAGAGGTTGTAATGTCGAAGTGAGATAGGTGAAATCAAATTGACTCCTCCTTATTAGATTCCTTAGAAACGGTTCGGTACCTGCTCATAAGCTACCGTCCGACCTCGAAGCGACGTACCCTCCAATAATCTAGACAGATCAAAATTTGACCGCCTTTGGAATGCCTTTTGCAATTGAGCAGAGGAGACAACCGATATGATTTGTAAATGGATATAGTCCAAATGTGACCTCAACTTACCGTCAGCTTCTCTCGGCGACTCAAACGCAGCGAGGGAGACTCACCACATGCTCAGGTTCGCCCCAATCACTAACGCAAAACAGATACAGCGGAGCTTTGAGGACGAACGCTATCCGCTTTCCGTCCCTATTGATACACCTGAGTTTATCGTCGTCCTCTGCAAAGATCGATATCAAGGCTTGGGCGACGCCCATCAAGTTTGTGATTGTGTCTGAGTCTGTATCGTCTGGTTGACTGAATACAGGTTTACCAGCGTGTGTGAGGACGTAGTATCTTCGAGAGGAATAGGTACGTGAGGCTTACATCAGGTCTCGGTTCAGCCATTATTCTGTGAAGGACTTACCTCGTGGTGGATCCAGGGTATGTATATCGTCTACTGCATCAGCGTCGGTCTCAGGGGGGCGATTTAAGCGTGCTCACTATATACTGAGCTAGCTCTCGAATTCCCAATATCCTTCTCTTGAGCTACGTGCAATCCTCCCTCTCCATCCACAATGGTAGACCGCCTGACCAGCTCCCTCAGGCCCTTAGTAGCATCCCCGCTATGCGTGACAAGTTCGCCTTCCACATCCACGTCTCCGACCTCAATACCCTCAAGAGCTCTCTCCTTGCCCTTCCTGGACGGACTGCTTCCACTTGAACCAGATGTACTCTGACCAGGGATCAACGAGTATACAGAAGGAGTCCTTGAAACCCCAGCCCTACCAGGGGTACCAGGAGCAGATAGCGTCCGCTGCGCGATCGTAGCATCCTTCACCGTCACTTCCTCGGCAGATGAAGGTGAAACAGAGGCATGTAGAGAATGGGTTCGTGGTCGTACGTATTTAGGATCTTGAGAAAGTAAGTTTCTTCCTTCAGTAGTGTCGACTTTCGCTTCGACCGAAATTGTCGATATCGATGAGGTTGTACGGTGTGGAGAGGGTCGAAGAGAAGATTGGAGACGTTTGGGTAAGGGCGACTTGGGTTTCACCTCTGGACTCATACTTGGGAGGTAGAGTAGAGTGATGAGTGGGGTGATCAGGTCCGGGTGGAGGGAGGAGACGCGTAGAATAGGTAGGTAGATGTTGGTCAGTCGTAGTATTCACCGTAGTGACACTTCTTCATGCATTGGTATGCTCGCTAGAACCGAAATAATTCTGGCTACAAGGACGCACAGCTGAATCTCATGACTTCATGGGTGCGGCATGAGCCTTCGGAATGAAAGCAAGTCGAGCCATTCGCCGGACGATCTTAAATCGCGATAGATCATCAGTACTATCTCCTATCTCCCCCTATCTCGAAACGCAACTCGACCCTACCAGTCGCTTGACCAGACCTCTAAGTTGTGTATGACCGACAACTACGAATATTGAGTATACATAAGGTCAAAAAGGACAGGCAGGAGATGTTGATCTACATTATCCGACACGGTCAAACAGACCAGTATGGATTCCGACCTCATCGGTGCAGTCGCTGATTCTGACCGATAGTAACGTCGCTGGCATCATACAAGGTCAACTTGATACCCCCTTGAATGATCATGGGCGATATGAAGCATCGCTGGTATCAGACCGATTGGCCAGTACACCGTTCTTGGAGATATGGTCCTCATCTCTATCTAGGGCTAGAGAGGTAAGTCCGCCTTCTCCATTCTCAAGGCTGACAGTCCGATGAGGAACTGAGAGCTGATAAGAAGACAGCGGAAATCATTGCTAAACCCCATGATCTCCCTGTACAGACTCATGAAGGGTTAATGGAGCGTGGTTTGGGTTCTTTAGAAGGCCGGAGACGATTGCAAGGGGAACCATTACCTAATGATATTGAAAGTAGTGATGCGTAAGTTCTGCTCCTTTTCTCCTCTTCTATGGACCCTTGCCTTCTCCTCCAGTTCAAGGGACCAGAAAGCTGATGTATCAGATTCAGGAAACGTATAACGACCTGGTTCATATCCTTCCTTTCAACCCATAAAGACAGTCAAGGGCCAATCTGTATAGTCTCCCATGGCGCCTATATTACAACATTCGCATCACTACTCCTCTCCCCCGTCTTTGGCTTCAGAAGGCATGACTCTGTACATCTAAGTCGAGGGTGTCACAATACAAGTATCATGACAGTGGAATGTACCTACCGACCAGAAGAGGAGGGGAGATGGACAGGGGAGGTGTTGGGGTACTGTGATGTTGATCATCTGGACCAGAAGAGGGATATCCCAGTCTCTAGTATCGCGGATGATCTCAAGGGATGAGAACCCCATAGGTTGGATGAAGGAAAGGTTACGATGTTGCTCAGCATAATAGATGGCATCAGTCAGCATAGCATGTGTCTATTCCATTACATATATGAACGATACAACAACTAGACAATCTGCCTACCATAGTTGGCCCGATCTGAGCAACGCGACTGACTCGCTACGCTACGCACTAGTGACAAGCGGCGTCAGAACGGCCTTACTTTTCTTCCTCATTTTCATAGCTTCATCCAACCGATCAGCCTCTTCTTGAGGGCTCAACGACCCAGACCCAAGCGAGGGTGCCTTGAGTAATGGACTGATTGCGTACCCACTATCAGAGTCGGTATCTGCTTCATCGAATTCACGCCGGCGAGCTGCCCATTCCGCTTCTGACTCGACGTCGCTGGAACGTGGGAATGCAGTTTTGATAGAGGTTGGGTGGGCTGTGAGGAGGGAAGTGAGGTTTCGACAATATTCGACAAGTTGGAACACGAGTCTGAATGTCAGTGACGGATATGAAGGTCGACTAGAAGGGGTACATACGAGACGTTAGGGCCGATGGAAGGAGATTTGGCTTTGACCATATCGTAGGTATCTTGCATACCCCTCAAATGACCAAGTCGATCAGGCAGTAGACCAGCTATCGCCAACGACATGATGTACGCAATCACCAGAGTGGCCGAGCGGGATACACCACATTGACAACTACTCGTCAGCTTTCGAGCCAAAGGTTGACAAAGGAACATACTGTATCAGAATAGGTGTACCCTCCCGCCTAGCCTCCTCCATCCATTGAATCGCGTCCCAGAATCCCCATTTCTCCGTACCCAACGGTGATCGAGTATTGATAATCTGGTCCAGTGATGCGCCATTCGGTAGATCCGCCAAGCCACCTTCCCCATGACCCCATAACAAGTGGGCATACTCGACTTTCGGTCTTCCGGGCTCGGCCTCGTAATCCGCTAGATCTAGCTTCTGCTTGCCCTTCCCCTTGATGGTTGTGAACGGATCATCGATCTCTTGAGCGACATTGAGGATCCTAACTCGTGACGAGGATCCGGCGTACGTCTTCCAGTGAAATACACTATCCTCTGCCCCGAGGAAGACACCAGGTACCAGCTCGATGGGACCGTTGGCATATGGTTCTTCATGGTGTTCGACCAGAGGTGGGGTAGAGGGGGAAGTGTATGTAGATCCAGGTGGTGAAGATGAAGACGAAGAGGCGAATTGCATTGCCGAATCCTCCGAAATGGCAGGCACATGGCCCATTGGATACCCCATTGATGCAGAGCGTGACGAGCGTGCTTCCATTGAATCACCAATCGACTCTGTACCAGACGAGCTACTTCTCAATCGGATTTTGGGTCGAGTTGTACGTGATGCCAAACCCCCTGGCGTGGGTGGGACGTCGTTCTCGGGAACAGGAGGCTGAGTTACGAGCGATAATAGTGATGGACGCGACAGATTCCTGGGTCGAACCATAGGTGGTGCCATTGCTAGTGAAGGTGTCTTTGGCGGGCCTGGCGTGAGAGGTGTATCTCTGGTAATGTCTGAAACGAGCGAGCCGGTGGATTCGATGTGGTCGCTGGGCGTGATAATGGTATTGGGATTGGGTAATGTGAGGGAGAGCGAGAGTCTTTTGGGATTGGCGCGTTTCATGCTCAATACAGGAGGAAGTGTATCAGGATGATGTGTGGTCACTAGGCCTGGCGTGATGGGTGATGCCGAAGTAGAAGTCGACGTCGAAGGCAAGTAGTCGGGTGGACTCATGGAGATAGCTGACATGCCTTGACTTGTGCCATCTAGGGAATCCAGTCTATCGAAAGAAGGTCGATTCATTGTATGATGCGCAAATGTAGCGGTAGTAGTGGAAGGTGTGGTTATCATAGAGATGGTGGGCGTCAAAGGAGTATCGGAAGGATGGTAACGAAGTACAAGGGGTGATTGCTTTTGATTACTGATTGACCTAACGGTAAAGGCAGGTCGAGCGCGTTTAAAGGTCGATTCGGAGGGTGTTGAAGGTAGGTAGAATGACCTTTTATTTCCTTTGGCGACCAGGGTGGTATGGGTGGATGGAGAAGCGGCGGGCGTATTGGGATGAATTGGTGATAGAGGTATTGGTGAACAAGTGGGAATTGGTAAAATCATTACTGGACCTGTTTAAAAAAAGTAAAGGAAGAAAGATAGTGAGCGTTGGTCTCGATAATGCAGTATATATATATATATATAGATAGATGTGGATGTGGTAGTGACGACGTGGATTGATGGTATTTGTACAGGTGGTATTGTCCCTTGATACAGGATTTGTACACCAAGTAACAAGAACAATGGAGGTGGAGGGGTGGAGCGTTGTCAGGATGTGAAACACGACCACGGGGGGAAGGTAGATTGATCAAGTTTTAAGTTGAAAATGAGATAGATCTTGTAACTTGGGAAGCGTGTGAGATTGAACAAGGATACTCACCATGATGGCCCTGTATCCTAATCCTGTATTGTCCATGTTCCAGCTACCCAGCGTAATCGTTTGCAACTCGTAGTCAAGGTGTAAGATGTCGACACGACAAGGCCGGACAACGCAGTTTGCGGTGTTGTTTTGACAAAAGCGTAGCCGGTGCTAATTGTCTAGATGAATGGATAGTACGGGGCGGTGTAGTAGTAGTAATACAAAAGTCGATGTCGATCTCAGTCGCTGATATCGTTTTCTTTATCGAAGGCGTTGTGTGATATACCAAACCAATGTATGGCGGATGGCTGGTGTGCACGAGGACAAAGAAGGGAATTGATGAAACACGTCTTGGTTGTGTTGGTTCCTCTGGGTAATGTGATTGCCGTGGCAACAACTGACTAGAGAATAGAGCTGAGCAGTGCAGAGTGAAATTGTGATAGGAACGCAGTCCAGTATTAGTGAATTATCGCTGATCGAGTTTTGCTTGGTATGCATAGCCACTTGACCCTCTCTATCCTCTCTTGTTCTTTACTACTACTAAACAACATTTACCGTTCTTAATCCTCCTAATCGCGCTAATATGCTAATATTACCCTGAAAGATTCATTTTAAACTCGCGTTCAGAGTTCAGATGACAAACAAAGAACAAAAAGGAGAAAAAGGCGGTGTAACTTTGCTTCCGTATTAGTTCGGCTCCCTTATTCCCCTCGACATCAGACATCAGGTGCAGAGAAGCATCCGACACAATGGGAAAGTGTGATCGAGGTGCTCCAAATTGCGGTTGTGATGAGTTTGGTGGGCATGGGGAAGTACAAAAGAAGCGAGTATCTCTGTCCCAAGCGAGCCAAAAAGTCACGCAGCCTCTGACGGGGCTCGAACCCGTGACCTTGGGATTAAAAGTCCCACGCAATAGCCAACTTTGCTACAGAGGCGACTGATGGGTGCAGGGTTTTGTCGTTCGTATACTTTTACAAAATGACCTTCTTTACAAAGGAGGTCGTGCATGATCTCTGCCGGCATCCTCATGTATGTACGATGGACTGGATATTCCGACACGCTTGATCTATCTCTGATTGTGGGTCGATCGGTTCTATCGTAATTTCTGCGTCAGCCAGAGTGGGATTAGTTATATTTTGGCTGAGATCTCAGATCCTCTTCGAATGATATGGGTATATGTCTGAGTGACTGAGACTGCTAGACACACGACTGGTCACGCGGGTGACCTGGAGTGGATCGTCTCGGTTTCTAACTTTGTGTACATTGCTCGAAGATCGCAAGCTATCGTAAAAATCCATCTATTCCCATCTCCCCTGCCACCACCTGCGCTATGCTTCAACTCGCCACTCTCAGATATCCTGTCTCCACTAAAGTCGCCCACCACCTCAAGGACTTGCTTCCATCCCAGATCCACCTCCGCTCGTAATCGGCTGAGCATGCTCCACGACCAATTTCTGTCCCGCATACATCCTATTGATCTCTGCTGATCTCTTCAATACCTCCAACTCTGCAGTCTTGGTCTCGTAGAACTTCGCCAGGGTATTAGGATCAGGTTGAGGCAAGGGTGTTGATCCTGGTTCGGGGTCCATGGCTGATAGGATAGGTTTGAATGTTTGATGGGTTCTGTAGGTGAAGAAGGAATGGAAATTGTATGATGCGAATCGAGAGGCGGTTGTTAGGGTTGCATTGTATAGCGACTGGATCTGAGGCAGAGTTGGTGCTGGTGGCATTTTGGTGTCGGTCTTTGTGTAGGTGCAGTGGTATATGTGGAGTGCGATGTGATATTGGGTCGTAGGTCTTGATAAGTGTGATCAAGCATTGCAGATACTTGAACCAACTTTCCGATCTCTTAGCGGAATCAAATAGTCGGTACGTCACAAGGTTATCCGGGGGAACCATCCTCCACGCAAACTAACACCTCTAAGTTGCTTAACTAAACAAGTAGTACAAAGATGGAAAAGTAAGTCCTTGCCCGTTCGTCCAGACTGAGACTGATTCTAGCGCAATCAATGAACTCCTCAAATTCCTTCCTCCCGACATTCAAGCTATCGTCCGGAACCCGCCCTCCCTCTCTACGCCATCATCGTTCATGCCTGCTCTTCGACTAGTTTCGAACTGGGGATACATCCTCGTTGTCCTCGTAGCATTCTATATCGTATGGACGGTAATCTCGGGATTTGTCGGTACATTCTATCGATTCTTCCGATTCTGGGCGAAATTGGCTCCTGTAATAGGATTAATTGGATGGTTGATGGCTCAATCTGGTCATGGGAGTCTACCTGAAGTCTTTGACCTAGTCAAGCAATGGACAGGTATTGGAAGTACTACCGCTGCTGGGAATCAAGGTCAAGCACCTGGAATCGCGCAACTGGCAGGGATGTTTGGATTAGGGGGAAATGCAAACGCAAACACCAAGCGGTCTACAAAGCGAACCACCCGCTCGAGTACTCGGGGTAAGAAGGCCGCAGAAGCAGGACCTGGTTTGGGAGATTTAGCAGATATCTTGAAATCAGCTACTGGTGGTGGAGGTCTTGGTACAGGCGCAGGAGCAGGAGCAGGGTTAGGTGAAGGTGGAGAGTGGCAAGATGTCGTACAGGGTTATGTCAAGAATGCGGTCTTGAAAGCATCGGGTCTCGATTGGTTATTCGGTCAAACCGAGAAGCCGGAGGAGAAAAGACGTACAAGGTAATAGTTGATAGGCATTCACGGTAGTATAATGATGATTCCAAATACATGCAGATCATAGGCACATGGACTCGGTGGAGGTGATCCACAAGTGTTCTTCATTTCCTCATATTTTGTCAATTGTACTGCATCAACCATCATGCCCGTACCCACAGAAGTAGCTTCAGATTCATCATCACCAAGTAGGCAGCCATCTTTCCCAGCTCTAGACCATTTTAGGGTGAAGAACATTCCTCCCGCTGCATACTAGTACGTTACTAGTATGGAATTGGGCTGATGTCAGTATACCCGATTTCATCACCAAAGAAGAGGAGGCTATACTGACAGAACGGGTATGTCTCACGCTTATAACGGGGCTAGTGAAGACGATTATCTGATAAGTAGATCAAGGAGAGCCCAAAGCCGAAATGGAAGGCCGTAGGAAGTGGTAGGAGGTGAGTAAGCGTCATGAGTAAGCGTCATGATTGACGCTTTATCCAAAGCTAAGCTGACGACCAGATTACAATACTGGGGTGAGCTCGCATGACCGCTACACTGTACCACTGCAAGCTGACAGGGCAGGAGGGAATATGACCAAGAAAGGAGTATTACTACCGGAACCAATGCCTGAATTCTTGACTTCTTTGTATGTCCAAGCTCGTGAAATATTATGCTAATTCCAGCCCAGATATCATAGAACGTATAGAAAGCTTCTTGTCTGAAGATGGCAGGAAAGCTTTAGAGATCAATCAAGTGCTTGTCAATGAATATCAAGCCGATCAAGGTATTTCCGTATGTCCCTTCTCTTGATCTACCTACGATCTACCTATAAGAAGAGGAATTGACGGGTAGCCGCACGAGGATGGTCCTGCATTCCAACCGCTAGTCTGTACTCTATCCCTTGGATCACATACAGTTCTCGATATCCACCATTACCTATCCCCCGATACTCCCTCCCCGCCAATGATAGCAGAACCAGGTCGGACCGTCGCAGCTGTCCCTCTTGCTCAACTCCTCCTTCTCCCTCGATCACTATTGATTCTCTCCTCGAGTCTATACGCCTCACATCTTCATGGGATAGCAGAGAGGGGAATTGATGATATTAAAGAAATCCCTGGAGGCGTCGCTAATATGGATCTAGTCGGTGATGCCGAGGTACTTGACGGTTTGAAAGCGGGAGATTGGAAGAGGGAAAGAGGTGAAAGATTAAGTTTGACATTCAGACATGCCGACAAGGTTGTAAAGGGTGGAGCGCTAGGGATGGCATTGAATGCGATGAGGAGGCCGTAAGTGGCGAGATGTCGTCGGGAAGCAGGAATACCCATGTAGCTATAGATGCGATACAATCTTGATGTATGTCGATGATCCGCTCATTAGAGTCCGCTTGACAAGCTTTCTGCAGCTCGATGAGATGCATTCCCTGGAGTGTGGATCCAAGGGGCATAGTCTATAGCTTCTGAAAGCTCAGTGACATGGGGAGATCGTCCCGACGGTTTGACTGCCCGTCAGAGATTGCGCAAAAGACAACGACCCGTCAACATACATTCAAGCCTTTCTCCAAACACTTATACTCCAAACTCCTCCAGTATCTCATCCAGTACTGTCTTCCCATTTCCATTCCCCCCCTTGCGCTCATCTAATCTCGCGGATCTGGTCGGAATACGGGAAGCTGGAGTCGGCGACGAGAATACATCCCCACTCCCACTCCCAGTCGAAGAGAACGATATGTCCGGTATCATTGGTTCCTGCAAGCCTTCCTCTTCACTATCTTCCATCCAATCCACCTCTCGTGGCTTAAGATCGATGCCTTTCCGTTTAGCAACTACAACAAAGGCCATAATGACTACCTCCAGTTCCCTCTCTTCTCCCTCTACTACCCGCCTTGGATCTACTAGAGTAAGATCCATACCTAGTACATCATCCGCTAGAACACCTAGGATACATTTCATCACCGACACTTCGTCTTCTTTTGTACTGCACAACCGGATATTCTTGACTAAGGGTAGTCGGTAAGCGAGTAACGATTCTAGAGTGAGGAGAAGTAGGGATGGCGAGATGGAAGATAGGGTAGGAGGGTAGATTGGGATATGTAGATTTTGGAGGAGTTGATGTAGCAGTGGAAGTGCTTGCGTTGGCATGCGACCGAATTCGCTTCAGCGTATTATAGAATTATATTTGAATTATAGGTTAGACAAGGTTATGTACGGTGTTGGTGATTTGACATGCATCTTGATTAATAAATTCTGAATTCTATGTTTGTTTACGCGTCGCGTGTCTCCTCATTTCCCCACTTCGACACCACGATCTAAACTCTAACCCCTTGACCCGAGAGGAACTTCTTCAGATCTCCCAATAATTCTAGCTGTTCCTCGAGCGTCAAAGAAGTGACTACAGTCTGTAATATCGATCCGGGCGATACGTTTTGGATACGAATAAGGGACGAATAGTATGTGTAGGCGAATATACCCATCATGAACCTTACATATCAGCTTGACCTTCACCTCAAAGAGTCGAGGAGGGCTTACTGGCAATCCATTCTATCGGTCATTCCACCGTGACCTGGGATAGAGTGTCCAAAGTCTTTGATGTTGAATGCCCGCTTGAATCCTGATGCAAAGAATCCACCGAATGGAGCCACTAGCGACGCAAAAGTAGCCATGACAAGGCAGTGGATCTGGAAGGGAGCATATTGGATCGTTGGTGCTGATCGACCAAGCTGGGGATCAGTCCTGCAGTCACAAGTTGTGATGGTTGTGCTTACAGTAGACTCTATGAGGTGCTGAATGGGTGCTGCGATTGGAAGCTCTCGCCATACAAAGACAGGGTTGGGCTTGCAGGTGACATTGGAGAAAGCATTCGCTCCTAGATCCCTAGCTGGGCAGATCATGTAATTGAATCGCATAAAGAATGTTCCCCACTGTTCATCAGCTCCTATCTCTAGATCACCGACAGAGACTTACAGCAAGGGAGAACAAGAGGGTACAGAGGAAAGCACCCATGAATCCTTCAACAGTCTTCTTGGGTGACAGCTTGATCAATGGCGTCTTGCCGAATAGTTTCCCACAGACATAAGCCATAACATCGTTACAGATGACCAATGAGGCAGGGACGAAAAACCAGATCATTCCCTCGAGGATACTGTTGACGATGAAGTGGCTCGAGACGACGATCAGGAACAGACTAATGTGGACCCAGCAGAATAGAGCGAATTGTTGTCGAAGATGAGCTTTCTTTAGGTTGGCCACGAAGCCGACAAATCCTGTTTGTCAGCTATACCTCTATGATGCTGATTTCGGATGGACTTGCCTACAGTGTAGAGCATGAATGAGATGAACCGGTGGTTTCGTGCGAATGGGATGAAATACGCATCGACAAATACGATGTGCTTGAAGTAGTAGATGATGGATTCGCCGTATAGGAAGTAGTTGGCAACGGCGAAGAAGTACCTAAGAGATCAGCTGATTTCGCAAGAAGGCTGACTCACCAGTTCAGACTCTTTGACCAGTTGTCCTTTTCATCCTCAGGACCAGCTACTTGTGCTCCGTCTATCGTCAGTCCAGCCCCCCAAAGTACACTTACGGTCTCGTAGATTGAACAGAGCGGTGACCTCGCTGTAGACTAAAGCTTGACAGAGCATGACCAGTAGAATCATGTAAGGATGTCCAGCACACAACAGGCCAATAAATCCGAAGATCATGATAAAAGTCCAAACGGTCCTCTCAATGACATTCTGATTCTTCTTGACTGGGATGATCTTCTCTCCATCAGGCCCTTCACCAGGTGCGACGCCATCTTCAAATTTGACCGCGTTCTTTGGACTTGCAGGTGTACCGGAGGGCGCACCTGGTCCAGAGGGGGTGAAATCTTGAGGTTGCTTTCGCTTCCGGTTGGATGGAAGTTGTTTTGATGATGCCGAAGGAAGCGAGGATGGCAGGGAAGGGGAGAAGGAAGAAGAAGCGGGTGGGGAAGAACTTCGTTCTTGTTTCTTGGATTTGATTTCGACTGGCTTGGTCTTTGTCGCTGGCGAAGGCGAAGGTGATTCCGATGACGATACCGAAGTGGACAATTTATCGGATGCGGCCTCGACGGCGGAAGAGATTGATTCGGGGACGTTCTCTTTGACAGCTTTCCCTACTTCGGCGGCTTTAGTTTCCACCTGCTCCTTGACATCTGATACAGTCTTTTCGACGGTCTTCTGAGTCTCCTTTGTGTCCTCTCCGGCCTGTTTAACGGTCTTCTTGACAGCCTCGTTGGCCTCTTTGGCATTTTCCTTGGCGATCTCCTTTATGTCCTCTGGAACAAGGGAGCTATGCCGGCTACTCCCATTCGCCTTGATCTTCTCGGGTATCGAAGTCATGGCTTCATCCTTATTCCCCGGTGAAAGGATAGGAGGCGCAGCAGCAGCTTTCGCAGTCTGCCTGGCTAATCTCTTCCTTGCTGATTTTGATAGAGAGCTAGTCTCATTGTTCTTGGTCCTGGATGTTAGCGTCTAAGCCATGAATGATCTGAATAGGACAGGGGACATACTCGATGACCTGGTCTAGGGATACATCCTCCTCCTCTACCTCTTCCTCTTCTGGTTCATCGTTTTGCAAGACATCAAACATGCTCTTTGACGCGAATCCTGCTTGGTTTGTTCTCTTGGACGACATGGTATAAGTCCCTTGTGATGTTATAGCAAGAGAAGGAATATGCTCGTTACCATCCCCGACTTTCTTCCTTGCTCCTTCCATGACGCGGTAGACTCTACGAGACAAGTGATAACACGTGCACACACGATTGCCACGTCATGCTCATCCAACAATCCAAGCCCAAATTCCATCTCCTCTCATTGAATCACACTCTACTCTCTACTGTACTATCATGCTATACGTTAAACTTTCATGATCTATTCAGAGATCGTCGCTTTCAAGCGGAGTATAGACCGACTGGGTTTACTGACGGTAAGTCACCCAATAACCCAACCTCCCTCCTATTTGTGATGATCATTACAATCCAACTCCTAAAGTACCTCGTGAAAGTTCGAAACTCTAGTCAGGATCGTTCTCTAACGAGGTACAAGCGCCGGGTAGGACCGGAGAGCTAGCGGACCATTATATACACATGACCTGATTCGCTCTTTCCCCTTTGGATACGTTCGAGGATCATAGCTGATCTTTAGGTTCTACTGATTTTACGATGTCACTACTCTTTCAAATATCCCATACGTGAGTGTCCCTTCTCGGCATTCTCCAGATCCCAACCCTTCTCGCGCTATGAAGATAAAACACATAACCATACTTTACCTCATTCGCCGGCGGTACACCCGCGATTGGCGAGACATTTTCAGCCTTGACTGAGCGCATATCCCACTTCCCCTTTCTGGATATTCACCGAAAGGGAACGTAACTGATCATCAGTGACCACCTGTCAAGTACGCAGCAGGTTTCTTACGACTCTCGCAGTCTCATATGCAAAGGGGACTGACTCATTCGATTTGTAAGTACACTTGGAGCCCTCTCTCCCTCATCCCATCCCACAGCCTTATGGATGAAAACCTATCGACAGGCGGACCGATCTTGATTCCAAGTTGCTTGCGACTAAACGCTTCCGTGTACAAAGTGAAGCGGGAGGATAGACATGGTGATTTGTCGTTTTCTGAATCGCCTCTATCTGTCTTAGCGTTCTGTTAGACACAGTTGCTGATGATTCAGCTTCAACTACCCCTCTGCAGCACGAGCACGAGCTCAAGTTACTAATCTGATGGAGGTCGTATAGCCTAGTCTGTTGTAGTATCAGTGGTGACATTATGTATTCTTGTTTTAACGAATATATATCACATCTATCCTGAGCTCAATCTGCGATACAGACTACTGCTTGCGCCTGATAGCCAACTCTGCATATGATCTCACCTAAAGCACAGCGTAATGTGATGTAGCTCAGTCGTGACTATCACAATTGCATGATTAGTGGAGGTCAAAGTTGACTTTCTGAATTCGCGACCGACTCAAATAATTCACGAACCATCCTCCTTTCACACCTCTTTCATCCTCATATTGCTTCACTCTATCCACCACTGAAACTGTAGACAGGATGCAGCTCGATAATTCTGCCAAGAAGAAAGTCGGACCGGTGAACTATCAGGATTTCAAAGCTGTTATTCCAGTTGGATATGGTGAAAAGTAAGTCGACACCGCGATATTTTGAGAATGGCTGGACTTGAGCCAGACTGTGGATCCGCTCTCGAGCTGACTTGATAGCTTGTACCCACTGAACCAAGGAACACATGTGGTCTCGAAAGCTTTACTGCCAATTGGGAATGTTCCAGTTATAAATCTAGTTCTCGACTGGGTCTTGGAATCCGGTCTAAGAGGTATGACTTCCTTTCCAGGCTGAAAGAAGGTGAAGGTAAGGAAAGAGAAGCTGATATGCATCTAGACATCCTCTTGATAGTCCCTCCGGCATATTATACACCTATATCGAACCATATCACTCAATTCTATTCGCTTGTCTTGCACCCCAAAGCCAGAATTCAGATCAAGAGATATACAGATGGAGAGGACGATGAGGATGATGAAGCTGGTGGGATGCACAGTGAAGGTACTGCCAGGTTATTGAAGCGGTTCAGGAGTTATATCAAGGTAAGTCACGGATGACGCTCTCCAATCATAGAGCCAGGAAGGAAGAAGCGACTAATGTATAGTCTGATTTCGTTTTACTACCTTGTGACCTCGCCCCACCTAAATCACTAAAATTGATGTCGGTGCTGGATATACATCGTCAATCTCCAACTGCTGTTCTTACTTCTGTGTTCTACGAGCCCGTCGAGTCGGTCAAAGAGGGTATGTCTGCTTCGTCGCCAGCATATTTGAGGAATCAGCTGACGAACAGCTGGAGAGAAACTGCTGGTAGCGATGGACAAGAATTCTTCGGAACTACTTCTAGTCCAGCCGGTGGACGCAAATGAGGATGATGTTAGTATACGTACAGCTCTTGTCCGAAAGTACGTTTTAAACATTTCTTACCTAGAGGTGGTACTGATATTAGACACCCCTCCATATCCCTATCGACGAGATTACAAGACGCACATATTTACGTCATGAGACGAACTTTCTTGGATTTGCTAGCTTCTCGACGAGCCAAGGACTTGGACTCGCTACGAGAACAGGTCATTCCATGGTTAATCAAGACGGCATGGCAGAAAGGTCTAGCTCAGCGATATTCCCCAAGTAGGTCGTCTCGAGCACCGTCCACTCAAGTGACACGACTGACGCCAGTCCTTGATCCATCACGCCGAGATCCACTTGCCTCTGCCCTCGCTCGCTCAAGTGCCCGTCACGACCCCAAAGGTTCCTTCGTCGAAGAAGAGGATTCTTCATCTTCGAGCAAAGTCCCACTTTCCAGCTCTGGTTTCCTTCCCTCTCCATCGAGTCGATCGCCTGAACCAAGAGAAGAATGGGGGTTAAAACCTGTCAAATCAGGATACAACTGTCAAATTGTAATCGCCGCTCCCCCACCAACTCCCGAACCAGCACCTCAAGCTCAAAGTAAAGGAAGTAAAGAGAAATCAAAACCAGCTGAACCGGATCATCTGATCAGAGCAAACTCTTTAGCTGGATATTGGGAACTGAATCGAAGATTCATCAAATCACTAGCAATCGCTACTCAGGGTCAAGTGAATCCAAACAATTCGAGGATGTCAGCGGAAGAAGGAGCTCCTATTTCGAGTTTAGCTCAAATCAGTCCTGACAGTCTAATTGGAGAGAGTACGAGAGTAGCAGAAAAGACGAGTATCAAGAAATGTGTCATCGGACGACATTGTGTTATTGGCAAAGGAGCCAAATTGACTGGATGTGTCTTATGGGATTTCGTCGTTATTGAGGAAGGGTACGTTCTGCCATCTCTTTCACTCTGTTTCCATTGCTTGAGCTGATGCGTCAGTGCCAGAATCGAGAACACAATCTTGTGTTCGAATGTGAGGATCGGAGCCAAAGCACAGATCAAGGACTGTGAATTTGGCACTGGATTTGAGGCCAAGGCGGAAGGTGAGCGATATGTAGTTGACTTCACAAACGGGAGCTGACAAATAGTCGTGCTCAAGGGTGAGAGACTGATCGCGGGTCAGGTAGCATGAAACATCATATGCATAGTCGTGCTCAGTATCTGACGTGCACGACCAGTATTCGCCTTCAGCTGATGATCTGCGCAGGTGTCTGTATATCAACTCCATCTAGCCTAATGCAGCAATGCACGCTAATACACGTTAAGGTATACATCATGGTAAAATGTGACGTTGAAGTCCGATCTAGTTTGTCTACTCCACTCCAATTTCCTGTTTATACGACCGACTCCTTGGGCCAAACGAGCTTGGGACCAATCTGTCCACAACACATCTGACCAAGCTTGTGTCCGATGTCGATACACTCCTCGAGTGATTTTCCCATGGCCAAAGCACCGATGAAACCACCAGCAAACATATCTCCAGCACCGTTGGTGTCGATGATCTTGTCGTCGGCGAGCTTGGGAACGGGGAAAGAGGTAGGGTTGGAGGCTCCTTGTTGGATGTTGGTAGCGGATGCAGATGGGTTGGAGGAGGCGACGAGGGTAGAGTCGGCACCTTGAGTGACGATGACTAGACGAGGTCGGGATGGATTGGATTTGGTAGAGTTAGCAAGGGTGATGGCGGCTTGCTCGAGGGATGCGTCCTGTCAAAGTCAGTGAGAATTTCGGAATTGGGAGTAGAAGGGACTTACTCCCATACCGGCAGCGGTAGCGTAAGCAGCGGCTTCACTCTCGTTTCCGATCAAGACATCGACGTGCGGTAGGACCTCCTCGAGTTGGACCTTGAAGAATTGAGGAATGAATGGTGCACTCAAGTTCAAAACAACAGTCTTTCCCTTGGAAGAGTAAGCCTTGGCGATCTGGATGATCGATTCGACACCGTGCGTGAGGAAGTATCCCTCGATGTAGAAGAATTTGGCAGAATCAATGATGCTGGCAATCTCGGGTTTGGCGAGGTGATCGGGGGAGAATTTCTCGGCAGCTCGAAGGGTAGTGCACAAGTGTCGGTTGTGACCGGTAATGATGACTGCACAAGCTCCAGTTCGGGTAGGGGAAGGTTGGATCTGGTAAGCGGAGTGGACACCTTCAGCCTCGTTGGCCTTTTTGAGAGTCTGCATAAGGTCATCGTCACCGACGGATCCGATGTAGGCGACAGAGCCCGATGGGAGGATGTACTGGATCGTGAGCTTTGATCATCACACCCAGCTAAGTCGACTTACGGCAGCAGCTCGGGCAGCGTTCTGGGCAGCACCACCAGCAACATAGTCGACCTTGGCGTTGGCGACGATATCGTCGTAGATGGGCATATGCTTCTCCTCAGCTAGGATAGCATCGTTGGCCTTTAAATCGTATTTCTCTAGGTACTGAGCTCCCTCGGAAGATCCGACCTGGATATCGAGCTAATTGTGAGTAGAGATCTTGCCAGCCAAGCAGTAGACTCACCAAGGGGTTACCAATGGAGAGAATAAGGGGGCTGGACATTGTAATGAATATGTGTAATGAGTAGATCTTTTGACTTTACTTTGGATCTACAGACAGATGCCCCGTGCTCAAGAGAAAGTCAGTGCCACAACACGTGCGTGGGTGAATGGAACTTGTAAGACCGAGTGTGGCAGAACGTTCTGCTGGGCGGTTGCTATCAGATAAGCAGGGGGAGCGAAATTCGTCGCCCTCCACGAAGACAAGGTCGCCGGCAAGCCAAGTCATGTACTATGGGTAGTAAAGCAGGAGCACTCCTTCGCGGCTCACATTCACAGGGTTGACGGCGTAGAGCACAAGTCTCGGATTAGACCAGCACCAGCCTCTCCTATTAGACTCATATGAGCAGCTTTATCCCCCTGCTCTGGGCGTATCATATACCTCGCCTTACACTCTATATCGTCACGCAAAGGCGCAGAGATAGTTGGTTATGAGTTCACACCATGAATGCGCGACGGTAAGAAGACGATGGCAGTAGGTTGTAGCCGCCCTGTCTAGCCGCCGTCCTGCGGAACAGAACGGATCAACGGTCTTCCATTCCCACGCCGGGAGGGTGCACCTCTTCGGTACCAAATGTCCAGTAGCCGATTACTTGGGAGGGGGTACTTGGGTACGGCACCTGGACAGAGACCATTGTCCATCGAGTTTGACGAGGCACGGACGACATCCTTAACCGGCTGCTCGACTTTTTGGCTCTCACACACACCTCCCGCGGTATTGCGCTTCGCTTTAGAGTGGAGCATGTGGAAGATTACGAGACCTCAACTTCACTAGTCTACTTTGACTCCACAGAGGCGTAGAAGGTCAGAAGAGAGGCGAGATGAATTCATGGCGAAAGGCCCTGAGAATGCCAAGACCATTTCCCCTAATCTGATAAAAAAGTGCTCGGCCGATTACCATAACCCATACACCTAAATTTTGGTATAACTAGTCTCAAAGAGCCATGCATCGGAGTTCTCATAAACTGATCTTACAGCAATATGTCGGCTCAAACTGGACCTGTGTTGAAGCATGATGTCCCTGCCGAGACCGAAACACCTACGGCGGAGAAAAGCCCTTCTCTCGATAACAATGACAACGAGACCGACAAGGATACTGTCACGGAGGATGGGAAATCGGATCTTCTAGTCGAGAGGAAGAGTAAAGGTGTAGTAGAGATGGAGGCTTTGGCAGAGAAGATCAACACCAAGTACCTGATCCTGCTATATGGTGGTTTCGCCATCTTAGCATACGTCCTCTCCTTAAGTGAGTATCCTCCCTTTGGATGACAGACAGCCACTGACATCTAGATCAATATACCTCTGGAGATATGCTGGATATCGCAGTCTCTCGAGCTTTCGGCCAACACTCTCTCCGAGCAACGGTCAGCACTATTACCGCAGTATTCCAAGCAGTCTCTCAGCCTCCCATCGCCAAATTCGCAGATGTGTTTGGTCGAGTAAACGCCTACCTAGCTTGCGTTGCTTTATACGTGATAGGATATATCATCGTCCCTTCTTCCCAAAACATCTATGCCTATGCCGCGGGCAATTCGATCTATATCCTCGGTATCACTGGATTGTTTTTACTGCAGAATATCATCATCTCCGATATCTCAAGTTTGAGGAGCCGATACTTCTGGACGATCTTCCCTTCCATCCCAGGCGCTATCAACGTATTTGTGGCCCCTATCATCGTTGATAGCTTCTTATCGCGAAGTTTGGATTTATGGAGGTGGGGTTTCGCCATGTGTAAGTGATCTTCATCATGATGAGGACGAGCTAATACAATAGTCACAATCATGACTCCCGTTCTTGCCATCCCGATTATCCTGGTCCTATACAAAGGTACTCGACCCAGTAGAATCATGAGAGCCGAGATTAGATCGGCTCGTAAAGCCGACAAGCGTTCGTTCAAGTCTCAAGCTCTTAGTCTATTCTGGCAGCTCGACACCATTGGTCTGGTACTCTGTGTTCTTGGCTTCGGTCTCTTCTTCGTCACCATCACCATCGCCAATGGTCCAACTTCAGAGTGGTCAGATCGTAAGTCTTTGCTCAAGTATACCGATTAGTAGCACTACTCACATGTAGCCCACTGTATCGTACTCCTCGTACTCGGAGCTTGTTTCATGGTCGGGTTCGCCGTATACGAAAAACGATACGCCCCTCACCCCTTAATTCCCTTCTACCTCCTCAAGAACAAAGACGTTATCGGATGTCTCCTCATCGCCCTCTTCCATCCGATGTCTGGTCGAATCGTAAACGGATACTTCTATACTTTCCTCCTTGTCGCTCGTGACGAGTCTTACCTCTCCGCAAGTCGACTTACTTCCATCCCAAGTTTCTCGGCCACCATTGTCGCTATCATTGGAGCGATTCTCGTTCGACACTTCAGGCGGCTGAAGCCAGCTTTGATCTTGGGATTCACGGTTCAAACTCTTGCTTATGGGTTGATGATTCGATTCAGGCAGAGTACAAACTCCAGAGCCGAGATCATCATTGTTCAGATCTTGAAGGGTTTCGGAATCGGATTGATCTCGTTCCCGGCCCAAGCTGTCATTCAATCGGCTTGTGCCCATGAACATCTTGCAGCTGTCACTGCTACCTATCTTATCGTCTTCTACCTTACTGTAAGTCTCGTATTCCTGCGTCAAGCCCTTGCTCATGTCCAGTCCGGTATTGGGACAGCGATCGGGGGGGCTATCTGGACCAATGTTACCCCTCGGAAGATTGACCAATATTTTGCGCCGATCAACGCGACTCTAGGTCTACAAGCCTATAGAGATCCGATAACATTTGCCAAAGTAGAATGGCCCATGGGAACACCCGAACGAGCGGCAATCGCCCGAGCACAAGATGAGGCTCAGAGAATAATCGTTATTGTGGGAACTTGTGTTTGTGCTCTTGGTCTGATCTCCACCATCTTCTTCATCTCGAACATCAGGCTACCGGATACTCAATCTATCGAGGAGAATGAGAGGCAGGCTGAGGAATTGGCGAATGAAAAGGCGGGCAAGACGGTTGTCAACAAGTTATAATTGCATGCAGGATATGTCGGAAGTAGATCTGCGCCACAAGGTGACGGTGTCATATATAGAGAATTTCCAGTAACTAGCGACGCATTGTACTTGATTCATACCAGTTAAACGTGAAACGCCACTTTCACAGCTCAAAAGGATAGAGAAGATTGATGCACGTGGTATGATTGGGACCCCGCATTGATCATCACGCCTTCTGTCGAACCCCCCCATTCATGTAGCTTCGGTCAACTATACTTCGTACATTATGGCACCCGGAATCACCGCGATCACCTCTGTGTCTCGTGAGGGAGTCCTATAGATGAACTTCAACATGGCTGATCTGCTCAGAGTTTGATACCCTCTTGCGAGGCTTGCCTCCAACACAATTGATGGTCATTGGTAAGCTACCTTTGTGATAAAGGGAGGCGCCATTGATTACCTAGACTTCCACGCGGTCTGGTGTGGACCATGTCATGCTATCGCACCTGTATTTGAACAGCTAGCTACAAAGGTATGCCGATCCTCCTCCGCCAGAGATAGAAGCTGACGGTCTAGTTCACTCATGTCAAATTCGTTGTATGTCCACCCCGTGTGATTGGAGCTGACATCAGAAAGTGGATGTGGACAATGTCCAGCAGCTCGCTCAGAGGTATGGTGTACGAGCTATGCCTACTTTCAAATTCATCAAAGGTGGAAAGGAGATTGACGAGGTGTGCCATCATTCAACGGAATTGGGGTGTGCGCTGACGATTAGATGAAAGGTGCAGCTCCTCCTCAGCTGAGCGCCAAGGTCGCTCAACACGCTGGACCAGTCCCTGCTGCTGGATCCTCCTCAGGCTCTGTGCCCGCCAAACCAGAGGCGCAATCACTCCTTCCCAATATCACCTCGAAAGGCCTTACATGCCTCAACGAATCATCCTCCCATCCTCTATCGTCGATTCTAGGCCCAAATCGCGGATCAAGAGGCTCCTCATACCTTGAATCTGATGTCGACCCCGAACTTCTGATCACTATCCCTTTCCTCGAGCCCGTCAAGTTGAAAGCCATCTCAATCTTCTCAGGTGTATCACCGGAACAAGCCCCAAAGGAGATCAAGTTGTTCATCAATCATAATGCGATGGACTTCGGAGATTCAGAATCAGAAACACCAGCTCAGGAGTTTGAATTGAGTCAAGAAGATGTGAAAGGTGGGAAGTTGGAATTGAGATTCGTGAGGTTCCAGAAGGTCACGAGTTTACATGTACTTGTCAAGAGCAATCAGGGGGATGAAGAGACTACCAGGATTGATTCTATCGACATCTTTGGATCCGGTGAGCTCCGTTACATCTGAGTCTAGATAGCGCTGAAATCCAAGTGGGAGAGACGACTGACAAAGGTCCGTTACCAAAGCCAGAGCATAGCCATTGAGGCAGACTTTGGATACGTGAAGAACATGGACTATCGCAAACATGCAATTTATGTCTGATCCTCGCGGAATCGCTACTGGCGTCCCAGAACTGCAGCACCGCCCAGCATCCCATAGCAGGCCTGATGACTTGCCGGACTGCCTTGGACGCCCTCGGCCAAGATGACAGGATTGCCAAGGTTGTCTTGACCCTGATCCCGAGCGAAGACAAGAGCTGAGCCCGCCGTTTGATCTCGGCGTTCTTGTACAGCTACACCATTACCACCATTGAGAAGTCACTCAAAGACTTTTTCTGGTATTGAGAGCCGACCACCAGTGATATCAAGACCCGAGTCCCAGACACCTATAGTCGTGGCCCCAATGTTTGGGAACGCTATCGATCAATTCGGCTACAGCTGCGTACCGACAATGCTATGGCTCACCATCCGACATATCTCGTCCCCCGGCTACCGAGACCGAATGCGCGAGGACTTCGCAGAACATATCATTGTCAGTGACTACTGCTTAAGACTCGGAATACAAGCGCTAAACATCAGCTGGGGGCGTACGAAACAGCCAGTCGACTCGAGCTGTTTGGTCATGATGACCCTGCGATGTCCGCCATCATTAATGAGATCATGGAATTCAAAGATGATCCAAAATATGCGTATTACAGTGACGAAACTACTGCGCATATGATGGATTTGAACAAGAGATACAGGGCTACATTCTCCGCTTTCATGAAAGAGCAGCCGGAGCAGCATGTAGAGCGGGTCAGAAGCGATGTCGCCAGTCTCTATGGCCTCGAACACCTGGACAAGAGTACGTTTCTCTCTTCGTCTTTAAAACATGTGACGAGATGGGAATTTGACTTGATAGATGTCGCGAGGGATGAAGGACTCTGGAAACGGTTATCTGAACTCTGTATGGAAAAGCACGGAGCAGCAAGCAGAATAAGAGGTCCCACTATCGTATTTGCTTTAAGCTACGAATTACGAGTGCAGGACCACCAGATCACGGTACAAGCAATCAAGCAACTCGATGAGGAGGGATTGTTGGATACCACAAAGCTTTTCCCCAAGGGAGGATCGCACGAGAGTGTCGGTAGGAACGTAGAGGTATTTGATAGATTACTATATGCTGAATGGAACTCTAGCCTCAAGCCTATGAGTGAGAGGGAGAAGAAGGTAGAGTTCAGAATGTTTATAGCACACAGGGCAAAGACCTGGGGACGGGAGTATAGACATTGGCTCCTGAGTAGATGATCACTTGGACAGTCTATCTACAAGATAGCCAGATAACCCCCGGTAAACTAGCGTAGGAGCCGGTCCATGTAAATTGATCGTTCCTTCGAGACCTCATCTCGCCAAGACTGCCCCCTGATCAACCCTGATACCAAGCGATGTATAGTCATTCTCTGCGTGATTCTTTAAGTACACATAGACAGAAGCACCGCCAATGCTGACTCGATACACTTCTGCTGGTACAGCTTGCCTGGGACAGCTCGAAACATACCATCGCAAATGTCATTTGTCGAAACTCTTGGCTACGGCCAGTTACCTTTAGCTTTGTGGAGGGGCGCGAAAGAATTCTTCTCGGCAACGGCTAGACGGGCTTCGTACGAGGAACAGGCGGAATTTCTCATAGTGGGTGTTCCTCTCTGGACTGCTCGTGTGGAGACTCAAGATTAGCTTTCAGCATATGAAGCGGAGGCTTCGGTGAAACCTAGCGACCCTTATGATCCAGCATTGTCCAAAGTCATCGAAGAGATATTGGATTTCAAAAATGATGCAAAGTACGCAAAGCACAATGTGGAGAGTGCTGGACACCTGCGTGGACTGGGTGTCCGGTTCAGAGAGGCGAATGTTGGGTATATGGATAAGTATCCTGAAATTCGCATCGAGCGGATCAAGCGTCATGTCACAGTTCTATATGGGCACGAGAAATTGGACGACGGTGCGTCTATCGCAGACTCCGAATCTTCCCGTGACTGATATTTTCCAGACGTGGTGAGAGATCGAAGCGTGTGGCAGAGGATATGGGACGTTCGAATCGAGAGACGGAAGGCATACATCAAATCGAGAGGTCTGACCATGTTACACATCGTAATAGGCTACGAGTACCGGGTCGACCTACACCAGCTTACTATCGAGTCCGTCGAGCAGGTCGATCGGGAGGGCCTGTTAGACGCATCCAAGTTATTCAGTCAAGGTGGAAACCATGGAAGCGTTAGTAGGAATGTAGAAGCATTCGATAGATTATTGTATGCTGAATGGGAGTCTAGTCTCAAGCCTATGACCGAGAAGGAGAAAAGAATAGAGTTCAGGGAGTTTGTGGGACATAGGATGAAGGTATGGGGCAAAGAGTATTTACAGTGGCTGAAAACCCGGTAACGGGATGTAGATAGCGAGAGACCGGTAACCTAGCGCAGGAGCCGGTAGATGTATCACTTACCATACTTGTTATACACAGAATCATTCACAATGGACAAGATATTACACCCCTCAGGAGGCCAGAATCCGGATTATCCTGGCAAGTCCTACTGAGATGAAGAGATAGACTGCGACTAACCGGCAAGGATTGGCATATGCAGGTTTGTTGGTACTCGGCGGGCTTATGGGCTTCATCAAACGGGGATCCAGAATGTCCTTGATGTACGCCTGTCTATATGCATCCACTCATACAGTGCAAGCAATGCTGATGATATAGAAGTAGTATCATTGCGGCAGGACTACAATTCTATGGATCGCAGGTATGTTTCGTTACAGCTGCCGGACAGGTAGGCGAGCTGATCAACCAGAAAGTCACTGTTGATAATATGGACGTCATGTTCGCTCTATGTAAGTCCACTCATATCATCTCGTCGACTGAATGAAGTCGAAAGCGTGTGTAGAATCCTGCCTGACTAATCCTTTAGGGACAAATGCGGCTCTGTGCACCCTCTTCACATACAAATTCGTGATGTCTGAGAAATTCATGCCATCGGGATTGAGTAAGTCATTCACTACGTATCTTATCCTCCTCTTCCACCCTCCTCCATCTATATATTCGTCAAGCTGATCGCGTAGTCTCGGTAAGTGTCACGAAGAGGCTATTGACGGCGCTGAATGAAGTAGATGCTGTCTTTGGTCTTGATTTGCCGGTATGCCATCATGATTGCCTGATTCCTACAATGTATCTCTGCTTGCTTGGTACCTATTCCGCCCAGTCCGATGAGGGATATTGTCCAGCATGGGGTCCTAGCTATGTTTAAGGCCTTATCATCCTATTGCCTGTAGCACACATACTGCACGTGGAAATGCTGAAATCATGCGCGTCACCTCCTCCACCCCGGACCGTACTGTATACTTCACCTTCTTGTTCGTCGCTTCATTACCTTATCTCGCCTGAAGTGGCCGACTCGTTAAGCTATGTCGACCCCTGTCACTCCTCCTCGCCGGCCGGCCAAACGCAATACATCCGGTCTCAACCCTCTCTCGCCCAGCAACCCCCAGGCAGGCCCATCATCCATGTCAGCTCTGTCCAGATCCCAATCAATCCAACATCATGATCCAGCAATCAACCGCGCTCTACAACTATCAACATTCGAGAACAATTACTCCACAGAAGATTTCATCAGTACGTTGAGCGATAAACTTATCCAAGAGAGTAAATCGAATCCGGGGGCTTTCAATCCTAAACCATTCTTGGGGACTTTTTCACCTGCTCTAGATCAATTGTTGAGTCTGAGAAGTCAAGTAGCAGAACGGACCAAGAAGATGGAGACGGAGGTGAGAAGGGCTGAGAGGGAGTATGGTAGGAGATTGAGGGAATTGGACGGAGGTTTCGAGGTGTGTCGAGACCATTAGAATGTTTCAAGCAGCAGAGACTGATTCTAGGCAATCGGGAGCTCATTCTCGAGTCTCGAAACCAAGATCTCTGAAGTCAGTAGATCATCAGTGAGGACAGGAGAACAACTGGAATCACTACATCAAACCCGTTCAACCGCCCAATCGACCTCACTTCTACTATCATACTATCTATCGCTAGCCCATCAGACATCAACCACAAAGACTCCAACCGACGATCCGGCATCATCTTCGAATCCACTTGAAGCCTTGTTCGCGACCCGCACGTCCAGGGAAGGGAGAACGAGACTAGCAGTAATATTGAGAAGATTGATGAGCGTTGCAAAGGATGTAGCTGATAATGCTGCTACTTCCGTAGTAGAGACCGAAGCAATAGCTGCTAAAGAGTCTGGAGGGGATGGGACACCCGGACTTGCCAAATTGATGGTCAAGAAGAGGTCCGAGAAGGAGAAGGCAGATAGGGTAAGGGATGAGGTGGAGCGGTATTGCGAGAGATTCGAAAAAGAGGTCCTGAGGTTGTTTGATAGGAGTTATCGGAAAGGTGATCCGAGGATGATGGCTGTGAGTCGAGGTCCGTGTTTTATGGACGTGGAGCTGACTCGTAGCACTGCGCAAAGACGTTACAAGATTTCAATGGCGGTGCGTCATGCGTGAAGATTTACGTCAATCAACACGACTTCTTTATCTCCAAAGACAGGGTACTGGAAGAAGCGGAGAATGCAAAGAGTTCCATCGAAGGCGAAAGTCGTCCCGCTGATATGTGAGTCTCAGTGTTTTCTGCTTTGAATGAGACTAATGAATAGATGGAAAACAATAGGAGATCCAGATATACCAGCACCGAGATCGGAACCTGGCATGGCGGCTCTGTTCAAAGAAATCAGAAGTACAGTCAGCCAAGAAGCTCAGATTGTCAAAGCTGTTTTCCCCGATCCAGCTGCAGTACTACAGGTGTTCTTGCAGCGAGTTTTCGCTCAAGTCGTACGTCCTCTTGCTTTTTTATCAATACTGACTGGTAGATACTGCAACATCTGGAATCACTGGTGCAGCGAGCTACTTCAATATCGACTTTGGCCGTATTGCGGATCCTCAATCTCACACATTCACTTTGCTCTTCGTTGATTGATGATTTGAAAGTGTACGACGCCACACTGTCTTCTACCGAGAATTCAAAGAGTACATCCGGTACTGGTCATCTGGGAGCTATGCTAGATCATGCGATGGAAGAGATGTTTGTTCCCTGGCTGGAAGGCAATCGGTATTTGGAGAGTGAGAACAAGAACTTGGTTGAGCTTTATGCTGGCTTGTTGAGTCGATTCACAAGGTACCACGTACGTATAGCCTGCGATGGTCAAAGACAGGACTGACCAGATCAGGAAATGGTGCTCAAAGCCAAGCCGAATTCCCTTCTCAACAAAGTCGTTCATCAGCTTTCATCCTCCTCCTCTACGACGACTGGACCATCGTCAACTGCTCAAACGGCCGCGGCTGCTATCTCAAAATACGCAAATCTCTTCACATCGACCGCAGCAGCAGCTACCAAAGGAACGTCATCACCAACAGTATCGTCCAAACCGAATCCCTTCACTCGACCAGACGGGCTAGCCAGCGGAGCTATGACGCCCGCAGGCAGACCTGCGCCAGGACAGGGGCAAGGAGTCAAGGGTGAATTGGTAGATAAGGGACTTGAGGATAAAGTGTGGGAGGTCGATGGAGCTCTGTTGCTGGCTACTGCTGAGAGGATGTTGAAGTGGCATGCGGAGTCTGTCGGGCGGGTCGTCGAGCTTAGTCCCTCCTCCGAGGTGTACGTTCAATTTCCGGATTCTGGGGTGTGAGCTGATGAATAGTGGGAAGAACGCATTTGCACTTTCAAAGACTCTAGCGGAAGCCATTGGTCGATCTTTCATAGAGACTGCGTTAGACTCGTAAGCTGCCTCAGCCATATGATGACGAGTATTGATGATAGTGCGCTGGCTAAATTCGATAACCACGATACGAAACTCGAGCCCGATCTTCGAGCTATTGGATCGTTAAAAGCGGCTGATCAAATTTGTCATCTAAGTCAACGCTACGCTTCCACCGCCATCATCCCTCTGGCAGGAAATAACCTTGCGATCCGTCGCGAGATGGGTTCGTTCAATTCACTAAATATCTCGAGGATGGAGGGAAAGATCAATGCTGTTATTCAACGCTCTATAGATAGTGAGTCACCTATCTATCTTCTCGATCGGACAGGGGTCGCTAATTCTAGGTATAACATCCTGGCTTGCTTTACTGCTAGGTAAACAGAAGAGAAATGATTATCGCCCTAAAGATGAGGAAATGAGTTTCGCGAGAAATAATACAGAACCTTGTACACTCTCTTGCGAGTTTTTAGAGACTGTCAGAGAGAGTGTGAGGGAAGGACTGAGTGGCAAGAACGCTACAGTCTTCTTGACTGAAGTTGGTGTCTCGTTTCATACGTAGGTCGTTTCCTACATATTCAGAGTTGGACTTGACTGATGATAGCCTTCTACTCGATCATTATAAGAAGTTCCCGGTCAATCCGACTGGTGGATTGATGCTTACAAAGTACGTCCACCTGTGATAATCCTGCATAACAACTGACATGTAGGGATCTAGCTTCATATCAGGACACAATATCGACCTTCTCGGTCCCTATTCTCAATGACCGATTCGAAATGCTGCGGCAACTCGGCAATTCATTCATCGTTCAGCCAAACGTGTTGAAATCATATCTGACTGAATCCCATCTTGGCCGTATAGACGCCCGGCTACTTCGCCCTTACCTTGCTCAACGATCCGATTACTCTACCTTCTCTCGTTCACTTCAGTTGGAAGATGGGGTAGACGAGCAAATTGTTCTCGAGAAATCCGCTTTATCTGGATTCAAGGGAGGAGCTGGAAGTAGATTATCTGCCATGTCTGGAGTTGCGGGAGCTGGAATGGGTAAATTGAAGGAGATGTTGAAGGAATTTGATGCGATGTCGCCAGAGGAAGAAGCTGAGGCTAGGAGACGGAATCGGGTCCTTGCCGAGAAGAGGCAACAGATGGGACCTGGGTATGCGCCTGTACCTATGTACTTTGCCATGCGCTAAAGTGTCAATCATTAGATGTAATGCAATTAGTTGTACGAGTACATCTGCGGGAGGACCGGTAGACTTGTGATCATTGTGTCGATCCACCTTGTGCAGAAGATCATCCGATTCAGACATTGATGCGGGCCAAATCAGTTCAGCTCTGGCAGCCTACAATGCATGATATCTATGGGACGACGTGGTACTGTTTTTGAGGTTTTAGGTTTCCAATCTCGACAGGTCGGTCAAAGTTGGCACTATCCATCAGCTGATGTTTTGCTGAGTACGTGAAATAACTTACGCGGACCTGTATCGCCTCAAGTACTTGATGGCATGCTCCTCGATCATATCGGGGTAAATATCCAATTCTCCCCAACTCTTGACTGCCTCCCCATCGATTCCAGTCATCTTTGCAACGGCCTCCTCGGCCCATCCTGCGGGTACATCCTTTGGAACATGAGTCATGGCATCTACACCAAAGTCATCAATGTACTTCCTCTCGACCTCATCAGGTGAAACTGTAGGCCACCATAGACCCCTGTTTAGAGCTGTAGCGAGGAGGGTAGCGATTGGTTTAGGTAGTGTAGGGGCTGAAGTGACTGGTTTCATTGTCATTGCGCTGACTAGATTTTGGATCGAGTTGAATGTATGGACTTTAGGTCCTGGAAGAGCGAATGTGGATGCGGTAGATGTAACGGGGGCAGTCAACATTACGGATAGAGCTTCGGCAACGTCCATAACGTGGACAGGAAGGATTCGGGTGTTTCCTCCATTTAGCTTGAACAAGATTGGGTATCCTGCCTGTCAGTACACATCACACATCATCACACGGAATACACGTTAGCTCATATGGAAAACTCACGAGCCATGGCATTGAGAAGCCAATCTTCAGGTCCGTACATTCCCGCTGGCCTGACGATGGTAGCTTCAGGGAAAGCGTCACGGACGGCTCGTTCTCCAGCGTATTTAGATCGATAGAATGCAGATGGTGAATCGGACGAGGCGTTCAAGTGAGAAACGTGAACAAGTCTGGGGACACCGACATCGGCACAGACTTTTGCGATTCGTTCAGCAGCCCTGTAGATTAGTTTCCGCACGGTCGGTCTCGTGAGTAAACCTCGACTAACTTGACGTTGATATCCTCGTATGTGAAATTCCTGTCATATCAGCACAGCCCATTTAACACGTCAAAGGTAAACCCACCTTGTCTCCCAGTCCCTTCCGGCCAAGTTGTAGACGACGTCTGAATGCCTGACACATTCCGCAATTTGATCCGTATTCCTAGCATCCCATTCAAGAGGTACAATCTGACCTAGATCACCCATGACCCTCAAATGTCTCTTCTCATCCTCATCCCGATAAGGTACAACAACCTGAGTACCGGCTTTTCCAAGTTTGGCAACAGTGTATCGACCTAGGAAACCTGTACATCCAAATACGGTTGCTACGTGCCCTGAGACGGCTGATCGACCTCCAGAGGGAGGACCGTATTTGATTGCTGGGTTAGAGCCACCTCCTTGGGCTGCTGGTCGGTGTTGAATCACTAGATCGTGCGCGTACTGATCGTCAGCTTGATACATGGTTCAAGAGCCCTGGTTGGACATACTCGGACAGATCCTTGTCGAGAAGTCGAAGCTCGAGACCGGGCGATTCCGGCTGCTGCAGAAGTCAGCTAGAGGAGACGATCCATAGGTCGATGCAGCTTACCTAGGCGGAGTGAGCTCATGATGGCAGGTATATGTATGATATATAGGCAATACTCGGACCAATAAGGGACAGCGTTTTGAAAGCTAACCACTCTGACAATAGGCGTGCCAATCCGTCCTTGGCATGCCTACACAGACTCGGCCGTGTCCATGTCCACTCTCTCACTGTCATTGTACTGTCCTGTGACTATACACTATAACAATGCTCCCAATTAGCGCAGCGAGACCATGGTCTCAGCTCACTCCTGTTCAGGCTCTTGTTGGTCAGTCTTCTCGTTTGTCGGAACGGGTAGAGGTGCTAATGGGTAGAACAAGCGTGTGACCCAACACTGCCCGAACCTAATTACCCAGTCATGGTGGAATTGGTCGACATGATCAAGTCGAAGAAAGCCAACAGGTTCGCCATCTAGAACCTCACAAGATCGCAGGCTGACAAGTAGTGCGCGAGACGCGACCCATGCTCTACTCGGTAACATCAACTCCAGGAACCCAAATCAGTCACTCCTCGGCTTGGCAGTCCTCGACCACCTAGTCAAGAATGGCGGATACCCAATTCACCTCCAGATCGCAACCAAGGAGTTCTTGAATGAACTGGTTAGGCGGTTCCCGGAACGACCACCTATGGTCACAGGTAGGGTCATGGGTAGGATCCTAGAGGTCGGTCATTACCAATGTTCAAGATAGGAGCGAGCTGATGAAAGATGATACATGAGTGGAAGAACACTCTATGTGTTCATTCGAAATATAAAGAGGATCTGGTCCATATTCGGGATATGCACCGTTTACTAAGCTACAAGGGTAGGTCATATTACTTGATTATGAGTTGGGCTGACACGGTAGGATACAGATTCAAGTCATTCGACGCGGCAAGAGCTATGGCTAGTGCCAACCCTAATGAAGTGAGCCAGATCGATTTTGCAGGTCAGGCATAGCTGATAAATAGGACCTTAAATCACCAGAAGAGCTAGAAGAGGAAGACAGGGCAGCGAAATCTGCCAAGCTCCAAGAACTAATCAGGAGAGGGAACCCGAGGGATCTAGCGGCAGCTCAGGAATTGATGAAATATCTAGCTGGGGCTGTATGTCGCTTCGCTATATTCTTGGGACAATGACTGATGGCGTAGGAACCAGAGAAGAATGTCGACTATACAACGCAAACGTTGAATGAGCTCGATAAAGTACAATCGAAAGCTATACTCCTCAATGATATGCTCAACAATGCTCGTGAAGGCGAGAAAGTCGGTATCGAAGGAGACGCATATGAGCAAGTAGCGCAAGCGTGTCGAGGTGCCAGGCCAAAAATCCAAAAGTGGATCGAGGAGGATACGGGAGAGAGGGATAATATGATGGGTGAGTACAGCTGTAAGGTCTTTGTGTCGAAAGCTGATATCTAGACCGACTGCTATTGTGTAACGACCTCATCAACACTGCTTTGGAACGGTATGAGGCCTGCCGTGTTGGAGATTGGTCAAAGGCTCAGGCTCTAGTCGAGGCGTAAGTCCAACCTCTGGACACGTCAACGAGTGCTAATAGTAGTCACAACCCCAACAAGAAAGCCGCAGACCTGATTTCATTCGATGCGTTCGCAGATGACGAAGGCCAAATGTCTATGTCTGGCGATGGTGGCCTGTCCCTTCCATCCGACACCAACAACGCCTCATCGTCTTCGGCTCCTCCCACAGCAACAGCACCCGGCGGCCTACCCCTCGACTTATTCTCTGCACCTTCCCCCACACCCTCTCCTGGTCCTTCATTCTTCACACCGGCGTACTCAAATTCTACCTCTCAAGCACCACGACAGGACCCTATGGCGTTCTTCAACACCCCTAGTCCGAGTCAACCTCAGCAGCAACAGCGTTATGGCCCCACTGCGAATACAGATTTCTTTGGATCATTCAGTAGTGGACCAGCACAGGGTTCGAGTGGATTCCCAGGTACCCAGCAGCAGCAGCAGCAGCAGCGACAACAACCACAGACACAACAGGGTTATTCGATATCGACTCCGACGATGCAGCCTACTCAGCAACAACAGCAAAACCGTAATACGAATTCCAACCAGAACCAAACTCAGCAGCAGCAGCAAAAGAAGCCCGATGCATTTGCGGATTTGGTAGATCTAATGTCGTAGAGCCTGAACATGTATAGTAGAATAGAAGATATGACCCGATGATATGATGCATTTGCTATTTATATGGTTGTTTGTTTCTATGATATATATATCCTAGTCCTGACATGAAACAGATGACTTGACTATGCAGCGGGCTGCTGAGGTGCTACGACTGATGCAGTTTCTGTGGCAGAGATCTTGACGTCGTCCGCTCGCATGGTGGATACACCTCGCTTGTTTCCACATTCGTTTACGAAGTCGGTGAACATCTGTACGTCAGCCAGAGCTGCAAAGAGAAGGGAAAAGGGTTCGGCTCACCTCGATAGTATCCAATGGTCCACCAGCTGATTCAGGATGGAATTGGACTCCCCAAATCCTCTTTCCGCTTTCTGGAGTGGAAATGATTCCCTCTACTGAAGAGTCGTTACAGTTGATAAAGAATGGTGCCCATCCCTCTGGGAATGATTCAGTTAATCGAAGAGCGTACTGGTGATTCTGAGACTGAGAGAATTAGCTTGATTTCTAAACAATGAAGAAGGGGAAAGGGGGGGGACTTACAGTGACATAGACACGACCGGCCTTGATACTTCCTGAAGAAGCTAGAGCTAGTACAGGCTGATTATGACCTCGATTACCGAATGTCATCCTATAAGCTTCCATCCCTGCTGCCAATCCCAAGACTTGGTGTCCCATACAAATTCCGAAAATGGGTCGATCCCACTCGTCAATCAACTGCCTGACTCGAGTCGCAGTCTCGTGGATCTTTTTAGGATCTCCAGGACCGTTTGTCAAGAATAAACCATCGTAGTTGTCCTTTACGGAATAGAAATTGTAATCCCATGGCAAGACTGTCACGACTGCGTCCCTTTTAACCAAAGATCGAAGGATGTTGGCCTTTGACCCGAAATCGAGAACAGCGATTCGAGGACCTTTACCATTGGCATTGAGAGTGTAGGATTCTTTGGTGGAAGCCTGAGCGACTAAGTTCTCGGTGGAAGGGTCCCAGTATTCGCTTGCAGATGGGATATGAGCGACGTCGTCTCCAACAGCAAGTCGACCGAGAGTAGTTCCTTGGTCTCGTAGAAGGGAAGTGATGGCTCGAGTGTCGACTCCAGTGAGACCAGGGACATCATGTCGATCACACCATTCGTGTAGAGATTCGACGGCTTGGTAGTGCGAGTACTTTAGGGCGACATCGGAAACGACTACACCGGTACATTGAACCCCGGAAGATTCTAGGAAGGGGATACCGGGGAATTCGGCTGGGGAATCATTGGATGGAACACCGTAGTTTCCAATCATGGGAGATGTAAAGACGAGAATCTGACCAAGGTAAGATGGGTCGGTCATGGAGTCGGTGTCTACTATCAGCAAAGTGACTCTCTGACGATGTGACTGTCTGTAATACGTACAACTAGTAATACTGGTGGAGAAGACGGTTTCACCGAATTTACTGTTCTTGCTTCCAAAACTACCGCCCTCGAAACTCTGGCCAGATTTCAAATGAAGAGCAGCGGGGACTTTGGCAGCGAGCACAGGGGTGTATAATGAATTATGTCCGACAGGAGTAGCGAGCGTTCGCCTAGGTACAGAGACCTTGGCATTTCGGAGTAATGGTCGAATTGCAGACATGGTGATAGTGTTTAATGTTACTTCAAGAGAAAAAAACGATTTAAGGTAGAGTGAAAACTAGATCAGATAGATAACTGAAGATAAGGATTTTTTTCTTTTCATTCTGGAGCAATGAATTACTTACTCGTCAGAGGTACGTTGGGTCCACAGCATCGACCTGTATAATACGGGTAGGGGTTGTGGTTGTTTTGTTGCACTAAGGCTAAGGCTAAGAGTGATAGCTTGGTGTGTGTTGGTGTATAGAATGTATAGATAGTGATCAGAAACAAGATTGGCCAATTTTGGGTCGCGAACCGAGTCGGTAAGTTGTGGGCGCCTAACGCTTGGGGCGCCTAGTGACGCCTTAAATGGTTGCCCCGCTAAGTAAAGGGCTCCATTCAACTTCAACTATTGATTTGCCGGTGATACCTTGTAAAGACTACATGCCAAATATGAAAGTCCTAACAGCATTCACAGCTCTAGTAGCAACAGCAACACTCGCATCCGCATCGGCAACTCCCAGAAAAGAGAATAATCCAATTCGAGATCCAACAAACGAAGCCGTACGACAATTCAATAGTCCATGTGGCAAAGTTACACCAGGGATGGTGTTACAAGAACTTTCAAGAGGATGTGTGGATGTCTGGGACCCCACTGAGGGCGATACGGCGAAAGGAAAGAGTCTGGCTGATACGCTTACTCTGGATAGACGGGGCAGGGTATGGTGGGATTACGCTAGGGAAGTAGATGCTGTTGTGAGTCTTGACCTCACGCTCGCTGTATTGGGAAGCGGCTGATGAATAGACATCGAGACTGATGACTGTTGGTCAGAGTACATTACTAGTACCGACCGACTCAGCAATCATGAGACTCGCCAAGAAACCGTAAGCATACATTGTCGAGTGGGAGTCCTGAGCTGACAACCAGACACCAGAACTTGAACGGCGCAACGACCGACGAAGAGGCTGAAAGAAATGTTGAGAGGTTCTTAGCCGCTCACATCATCCCCGTGAGTCAATTCAGAGCTCTACGGTACCAAGCTGATAGACAGGACTTCAATCAGCCCAAAACAAATGGAGCGGTCAAGAATCTCCTCGGATCCGAGGTCGAGATCGTCGAGGGTAAGATTGAAGGCACATATATTGTCAAACCCGGAGATATCGAAGTGGTCGAGTTGAGCCAGGTCAGTACTTGTACGAGATCGCAGTGTTTCGTACTGACGGCACAGGCAAACAACGGACGTATCTTGTACCTTAATGGTGTCTTGCCATTCAGAGAGTAGGGGTGTGGGGAAATTGTCTGGATCTGTCCGGCGGAAGTTGTATCTCTAGAATCTATCGCTTGTACGACCTTGTACAGAATCGCGGAACGTCGATTGCAACTAAGTATAATGCATTTGCTACAACAATGCCCACTTGGAGACTATACAACGAGAAATGTTTAACGCACAATCAATAGTCATATTCGCCTTGTCCGTTCTCTCTGGCTGTCCTGTTGGTAGCCAAGGGATTGGAGCCCTGCTCGTGTCCGTTCGGTGTCCGGCTAGCCTCCTCTTCGTCAAAGTACCGATCCTGGGCATCGCGAGTCGCTATTGGATCCCCTTCTGGTGGTTCTGTGAAATCAATCTCGTCATACGGTACCGACTCGTCCTATCATTAGCCCCCTCAAATCATACCGTCTATCCTAGAATACTTACATCCAGACCATCGACAAAGAGTTCGACCAATTTCTTCTCAAATGCCCTAGCCACCTCATCCTGATCCTCGATTTCCACCGGCCTAGGTCCAATCCTTGCGTTCCCGATCCTTCCTCCGACTCCATCTTCTTCATCACTCTCACTATCGAATTCTTCCCCTTCTTGATCTAGTTGCCGCTCTACTCTCTTTCTTTCTCTTACATGTTCCATCTCCCTCTCTTCTTCGAATCCCCTGAGCAAGCCACCTAGCTTCTTGACGTGTTGAGTCACTTCTTTGTCGTCGACACCTGAACTAGGCTCGACCAAGCCGCCGAGAAAACGGTCTTTGACCCAAGTCTCTTCCTCTTGCATACCAGCACTAGCTGCAGTCGGTATTGATGACCCGCCCATCCGTTCCCATAACAAAGGCCATCTTAAGCGCCCAGCGTCGGCTGACAGGAAAGCAGGAGTGGGCGTAGAAGAAGCGTGCATCAATCTTCGCGATTTGATGGGACGTAATCGAGCCCTTTGTCTCGGTGTTGTCAGCTCGGCCAAAGGCTCGAGGAGGGGGCGGGGGAGGATCTGAAGATATGTTAAGAGCAGTTCGAGTGGATCTGCCGAGAATGTAGTCTCGGCAGGCAAGTCAAGATATGATCTGATACGTTCCAGATCATCCAAATGTAGTTGGCGTGTCTCCATTCTGAGTATGATATGTTACTGTATGTACTGGTTGACCATTGAATCCAGCGGCAATGAACGGTGACGCAATGCCACGTGTTATCCAAAAGTTTTAGCATCAATTAGAAATACTTCCGCTAATCTTTGCATTTCAAAGAAAGTGCATTTCACTGGAGCAACCCTTTATTACACCTACCTTATACTATAAAAGCGCATCACATCAAGTGAACTAAAGCGCCCCCTTTCAACACCGTCTATCACTTGTAAATACTAGCAACAACAAAATGGCACCATCCGCATCAAAGCAGAAGCGACTAGCGGAGAAAGCAGCAAAAAAATCCGCCAGTGGAACCGCTACCCCTTCTTCTACTGTTAATGGTGGAAGTACACCTTTGACCAGTCTAAGCGCTACTGGATCTACCGAGGATCTCGTCGATGCCGCTGAGCAAATGAAGAAGTTGAACTTGGCCACAGACAGGTCTGCCGTGAGTCACATTTTACGCGCGTAGAAGAAAGGAGGATGTGAAACGGGGAGCAAGAGACTTTTCAGTGGCGTCGCGCTCAGAGTCGGATTTGTATTTGGACGAGGACAAGGACGATGCTGATTTACAGAACGGCGTACTTGTTTCCGACCCCAAGAGTCGAGATATCAAGATTGACCAGTACATTCTTTCTTTCCACGGTCGACTTTTGATTGAAGGTGCCGAGATTGCCCTCAATTACGGTCAACGGTGAGTATTCTTGGTTTCAGGAATAGAGCGGTCGACTGAACCAACTAGTTATGGTCTTTTGGGTGAGAACGGTTCCGGAAAGGTACGTGTTTTGGTTGAATTCTGTGTGGGCAGCACTGACTCATTAGTCCACTTTCCTGCAATCCATTGCCGACCGAGATGTTGAGATCCCCGACCACATTGATGTAAGCTTGCCATTGCTAGACGCAACCACTGGACCTGGGTTAAAGCTAATATCAGATCTACCTCGTTCGAGGAGCTGTCGAGCCATCAGACGTCAACGCTCTCGACTACATTGTCGCTTCCGCCAAGGAGAAGGTTGCCCGACTCGAGAAACTCGCCGAAGACATGTCTACCGCCGATGATGTCGATGATCTAGCACTAGAAGCTATCTACGAGGAACTCGAGGAGATGGACCCCGCTACTTTCGAAGCCAAGGCTGGTGCAATCTTGACTGGTTTGGGATTCACTCAGAAGATGTTGACTAAACCTACCAAGGACATGTCTGGTGGTTGGCGAATGCGAGTCGCTTTGGCACGAGCATTGTTCATCAAGCCTCACTTGTTGTTGCTCGATGAGCCTACTTCGCATTTGGATTTGGGAGCTGTCGTCTGGCTAGAAGCATACCTCGCCACCTACAACCATATTCTCGTGAGTTTATCGTACTAAAGGTTTAGGTTCTCGATGCTGATCATCAGATTTTCACTTCGTACGCCAGAATGAGCTTTGTCCAGAATACAACTAACATTCAGCCACTCTGCCGATTTCATGGACGAAGTCTGTACCAACATGATCGACATCACTCTCCAGAAGAAGCTAGTCTACTACGGTGGTAACTACACTACCTACGTCCGAACAAGGTCCGAAAACGAGGTCAACCAAATGAAGGCTTACGCCAAGCAGCAGGAGGAAATCGCCCACATCAAGAGTGAGTCTGGATCACATCCATTTGATGACAGTTACTGACATGTATCAGAGTTCATTGCTAGTGCGGGTACTTATGCCAATTTGGTCAAGCAGGCCAAGTCCAAGCAGAAGATTATCGACAAGATGGAGGCTGCTGGTTTGATTGAAAAAGTCGAGACTGCCAAGGTTTTACGATTCAACTTTGAGGATGTCAAGAAATTACCGCCACCTATCATTGCTTTCTCGGATGTTGCTTTCTCTTACTCTGGTAAAAAGGAGGATTACCTATACAAAGAGCTTTCCGTCGGTATCGACATGGACTCCAGGTAAGTTCAGTCAAAAACCATATGCTTTGGACTGGAGCTGATAATCAGAATCGCTATTGTCGGTGACAATGGTACTGGTAAATCCACTCTACTCAACCTAATCACTGGTGCTCTCCAGCCTACCGAGGGGTCCATCAACCGTCATGGTCAGCTCAAACTTGCCAAGTACTCTCAACACTCTGCCGATCAATTACCATACGACCGATCACCCGTTGAACATCTCCAGATCGAGTACGGAACCAAGTTCCCCGAGAAGGATATCCAGTTCTGGCGAGCTCAAGTCGGTCGATTCGGTATCACCGGTTCTCATCAGACCAACCCTATCGGACAGTTGTCTGATGGTCTACGTAACCGGTACGTTTGCCAATGTCCACATTTCATTGAACACAGCTAACAACCAGAGTCGTCTTTGCTATCTTGGCAATGGAACACCCTCACGTCATCCTCCTCGATGAGCCTACCAATCACTTGGATATGGAATCCATCGACTCCCTCGCAAAAGCCATCAAAGAGTTCTCTGGTGGTGTTGTTATCGTCTCGCACGATTTCCGTATGTCATTTGCAACTCTTCTTCCTAGTTGGACCGTGCTGACATGCCAGGACTCATTTCGCAAGTCGCAGACGATCTATGGGAGGTCAAGGACAACAAGGTCATCAATCTCACCAAGCAAGATATCACAATCGTGGACTACAAGAGGATGTTGGCCAAGAGGAGTGAGTTAAATCTTCCTTTTCCTATTCCATATTCCGAATGACGCTAATCAATAGGTCAAGCACAGATCGAAAAGGCAAGACTTATCTCCAAGAACGCCGTCAAGGGTGTCGCCTAAGTCACTTGTCGAGTCACTTACTCGTTCGGGTGTGAAGAGAAGGTTGGAAGGCATGTTTTCTCTATGGTGTTCGGTCACGTTTCTCCTATGGATGAGGATTAATCCCTTTACTTAGCATGCAGAGGGCATTGTATAGATTCTTGCGAGCGGTATGCGGTATGCAATATCATGGATCCGGTCTTTTGTTTGTTTACATATCTTCGGCCAAATAGGCCGGGGGACTCAGTGATGAGGCTAGAACTTGAGAATGACATGGCAGTGCATAGACAACAATCCTACAATGCTGAATTCAAGCCTCACTTCTGACCGAACCCGCTTAAACTAAAGAACCCTTTCGGACTACTTCCACTTCCACCTGCATTCCCGGTCCCAGTCCCAGAGGGGGAAGAGGAGGGGAAGAACGAAAGCGGCGAAGAAGGGGCCACAGCAGTCGCATCCGACGGAGAACCACCCAGATTGACTCTAGGAGCAGGATGATGTGCCCTGTTACCTGAATTCGTGCGTTGGCGATGCGAAGACGAGATATCTCCGGGATCTAGGGATAATGTAAATCCACCAAAAGAGGGAGTGGCGGGTTGTGGACTAGTTGTGGTCGTGGCCGTGGTTGAGGTAGTGGGAGATGCGAGGTTCAGAGTAAATGGTGATGATACCTGTGGTTTGACGTCGACTGGTGTCGCAGTCACTGGTTTCGTCCGAGCGTCTAATGTAGGCCGAGCATCTAATGTAGGTGTAGGCAAATCGACCTCGGAATCTGGCTCCTTTTTTATGGTTGGTTCATCTTCTCGGATGAAAGACGAGATATCGACCTTTTTCAAACCCCCAATATTGATACCTCCTTTGGGTGCTCTTGTCAATCTAGCGGTTTTGGCCTTGATGACCACCTTCTTATCCTCACGATCAATCACTCTGGATACTTGATCAGATACCTCCGTGGGAATATCTATTGTCGAGATCTTGCGACCTGCTCCAGGACCAATACTATTTCGAGGTACGGCTATACTTCGCCTGGAACCAGGCGTAGAGAGGCGGATAGATTTGACTCTCATACTCAGATCTTCAATCAAGTCTTGCTTCTCCGCAATAGCAGTCTCGACCTCTCGTAGCGAAGACTGTAGAGAGTCGATAGTAGGTCGACTACTGAATCAGCTGAAATACCTGTATTATACAAGGATGAGTTTACCTATTATCAGATGCCTGGTTTAGCATCCTCACATTCCGATCTAGATCTTCTAATTTCGATTCAACAGTCTGAGTCCGACGCCTCAGCTGAACTCTACTATTGAGCTGTCGGGGCGATAGATCCTGATTCCTAGCATGATACGCGTAAGTCGCATCATCATGTGCTTCAACGAGCTTTTCAACTTGTTTGACTTTCATGTCGGCTTGCACGTGTCAGCTGACCTTTCTCAACATGTGATCAACAACAAGCTCACTCTTCAGCATCCTAGATTGTAATTCCAGTACCCGTAGTTCCGCATTCTTGTCTTTTTGCCTTCGTCCTCCCATTTCTGCTGACAATTGATCAATCAATTTCGCAATGTCCTCGATCGAACTAAAGGGTAATTCATCATGACCATCCAGATCTTCCAGTGCGATCTTGTCAAATTTAGGTTCAAGACCTCTGTGATATTCCGCATGAGTCGCTAATGCTTCCTTCATCTAATTATCAGTCACGGTTATGAAATTTGGGGCATCACTCACTGTCTTGATCTCGCTAACCAGATCAGTGATCATGCGCTGCATGACAGCCGCCATCTGACGACTTCCATTATCTTGAGCCTGAGGTGACTCCTTCATAGGAGTTCGGGAGGGAACCGCGAATTTACCATCAGCCTTAGCAGGGGTGGGTGGATTTATTGATGGCGTGGCAGGGGCTTGGGCAGGAGCAGGAGCGGCGGGTTGGGAAGGCTTTCCGAAGAGCGATGCTGGCGATGCAGAGCTGGGTGTTGCTGGAGGAGCAGGGGTGGGTTTGTTGAATAATGAGAACGGTGTACTGGCGGTAGTTGCCGGTTGTGATGCTGGTGGAGTTTGAACCTGAGCCTGAGGTTGAGTTTGAGCTTGCGAAGGCGGGTTCCCAAGTCCGAAACCTGAGAATACAGTTTTTTCGGGTGATTTCGCAGGAACAGGCGATTGAATGGGTGGACTACCTGTTCCAAACGCCGAAGTACCTTGCGAAGGGGGTTTACCTAACCCGAATGCAAAACCAGGTGTAGGAGCTTTGGTTTCTTGCGCTTGGGTGGTAGGTGGTTTATTGAAGGCAAAGAATGGAGGAGGAGCTGAAGCTGATTCGTCTCGAGCAGGAGTTTTCGAAGGGGGCGTTCCGGGTGGAGTGGAAATTTCGGCATTCTGAGGAGGCTGAGTACCGAGGGGTGAGCTTGTGCGAGCTGCGTGTCGGCCAAAGAAAGACGGTGGCGCGGGAGGAGCGAGTCGAGAGGATAGCGAGTTGTTTGAGGGTGCCTCTGAATTAGCAGTCTCGGGTTGTTGTTCCGCCTCTGCCTCTTCTTGGTCATCTTCACTATCCTCCTCGCCCTCGTATGGCTCTTCATCTTCGTTATATTCACCTTCTTCATCTCCCTCTTCCTCCTCATAGTCGCCCTCCTCCTCTTCCTCTTCATCATATCTCTCGCCATCTTCCTCGTCGTACCTCTCGCCATCTTCCTCATCGTACTCCTCTTCCTCGTCTTCATAGCTCACTCCCTCCTCTTCCTGCTCTTCTTCCTCATCATATTCACCTTCCACATCCTCTTCGCGATCTTCACTATCGGCGTGTTCCACTATCTCGGGTGATGAGCCCGCTCGATCTTCACCTTCGTCATCCTTAGCGGCTGGTGACGTGGTGGACTCAGGTGTAGGTGGTGTTGTTGATCTAGGAGGTGGAGTATCAAGAGTACTGATATCCGGCTTGACATCATCTTCAGTCTCCTTGGAAGGTTCAGTCGCCTTAGTAAGTTCTGTCGTCTTAGGGGTTTCTGTCTCTGTCGTTGTGGGCGGCTTGGAAAGCTGAGGAGCAGACTGCGGTGTAGATGTAGATGTAGAAGTTGAGGGCAAGTCGTATCCAACTGAAGTCTGGGGTTCTTCAGGCTTCTCGAGGTCCTTTGGTTCCTCCTTAACCTGCACCACTGGCTCCGCCTTGTCCGAAGCTGGTTTAACAACTTCAGTCGGGGGAGTCGATACTTTCTCGGAGCCCGTATCCTTCTTGTCACCACTCAGGAGCGAAGCAAATGATCCACCACCCGATGCCGATGTAGTCTTGGGTGCCGCCCCGAAACCTGCAAATCCAGAGGAGGCAGAAG
>Ga0265798_10000448_pt1 | contig 70616 bp, 59 predicted proteins | sample P3T30metagenome_FD_192430 | JGI IMG/M metagenome (GOLD analysis project Ga0265798, IMG submission 192430) | Plant litter microbial communities from East Loma Ridge, Irvine, California - P3 T30 | ecosystem: Environmental > Terrestrial > Plant litter > Unclassified | place: USA: California... | reverse complement strand
ACCGTTTTCGGCAGCCAGTGCCAGCAGTCGATACGCCAGCGCCGCCACCGGGCCCAACAGGAAATACCAGAAGATGACCGCGAAGAAGCTCTGATGCGCCTGCCAGAGCATGTAGCTCTGCACGCCCTGCAGCAGTTGCTGACTGTCATCGGCCTGCACGCCCATGTCCCGTTCGGCGACATGCACGGCCGCCTGAGCGTCGCCGCGCCGGCAGGCATCACGAAACGGTCCCAACGCAGCAATCAGATCGCCGCGTCCCAGGCTGTAGATCAGCACCAGCAGGTGAATCGGCAGGGCCAGCCAGCCGTAGGCCACCGAGCCCACAACGGTCAGCACCAGTTGCAGCACGATAACCGGCAACAGCACCAACAGGGCCAGGATCAGCCAGGGTCGCGACGTGGTCCGTGGGCCCGATTCAAGTCGCGCCAGCTGATTCAGAAACGGACCATCACGCTGCACGCGCTGACGCAGCGCAGAAAACTTCTCTACCAGAACGGCCAGCAGTAACACCAGAAAACTCATTGTTCGTCCCTCACTTCAATCCTGCAAAGCCGCTTGAAATCTGCCCCAGTCAAAACAGGGCCCCGGATCGGTCTTGCGTCCCGGCGCGATATCACTGTGACCACAAATACGCTCAGGGGTGATGGCGGTATAGGTCCGCCGCAGCTGACGTGTCAGCTCGATCAACGCAGCATACTGCGCATCGGTGAAGGGCTGATCATCGGTCCCTTCCAGCTCGATCCCGATGGAAAAATCATTGCAGCCTTCACGCCCCTGAAAACTGGAAACACCTGCGTGCCAAGCACGATCAAGGCAAGAGACGAACTGAATCACGTCGCCATCACGTTCAATCAGAAAATGCGCCGAAACCGTCAAATGGGCAATGCCTTCGAAGTAGGGATGCTCGGTGGTGTCCAACTGATTCTGAAAGAAGGCCTGGACCTTACCGGTCTTGAACTCGGCAGGTGGGAGGCTGATGTTGTGGATCACCAGCAACGAGATTTCGCCCTCGGGACGCGAATTGAAGTTGGGCGAGGGGCAGTGCTCAACACCCTGGCACCAGCCACTGGCGCAATCGAGCTGCATGAAAGCTCCTTGAGCAGACACATGAATGACGTCAAGTATGCCCGCGATGGAAATGGATGTGGGGATTGAACAGCAGCCTGTGCCGTAAGAAATGGCTGTTTGGCGTGAAGCGCAAAACCTACGAAGAGACACTGTGCCTGCACGGGGCAGACACCGTCACAAGAATCAGGCGCCCTTCTTGAGTTTGCGCAGGTTGCTGATCACCGACTCCAGCGCCCGATCGAACAGCAGCGCGTCGTCCAGAACACGGACAGCGCCGCGACGGAACTCGACGGCCAGCCCCATTCGGGTCTTCTCCAGCACTTTCATGCCGGTGCGATTGACGAACACATAACGCCCGCTCGGCTCGACAATCGCGGTCAGTTTGCAGCGCAGCTTGTGCTCTTCGTCTTCCTGGATCTCGACCCAACAACCGACGCGCAGCGTGTCCACCATGCGCAGACCGGCATCATCCTCGGCCAATTGGACGGCAGGTTCTGCAAGACCGGCTTCCTCGGGCGCAATGAGGACAATTTCTTCCATGACTTCCATCATGCTCGACCCTTCGGAGACCGATCCGGACGGCGAGTCGGTCTGAACGTCAGCATCCTGCAAGCGGGAGAAATGCTGGAACGCCTGAACATGCAGCGATTCCAGCTGGCTGAAAAATTCGCTGGTGGCGAATGGATCGAAAGCCGCACTGGTCAGCCCGTCGCGCAGTGCCTTGAGCAAGCCAGGCACCAGGTCCAGCAGTTGCTGGCGTGCCTCGGGGTCGTCGTGCAGCTCGACGCTCCAGATCAGCTCATCCATGGTCGCCAGTCCAGCCTGCCATTCGGCCGAGCCGTCACCGTGCTTGAGGCAGGTCAGCAACAGCACCTTGCTCCAGGCTTCCTGAAGCAGACGGACCACCGCTTCCGGAAGGGTCTTGCCCAGCAGGCGCTGATTCAGCTCCTGCTGCACACGCTGACGTGCCAGCTCCGCCCTCGCCCGCCCTTCCTCGGCATCGCGGGTACGCTGCTCGAGCAGTTCGCTGCGGCGCCGCTCATCGCTGGTAAACGCGAGAAAGTCAGCGAGCAACTCGGAGAAGATCGCCGGATCATCGACAAAATCGTTGAGCAGGCGCTGGACGATCTGCTCGACCCGCAGGTAGAGCGAATCGCGCTGGTAATCGTCACGTCCACCCCAGCCGAGCGCCGCAGTGGCAATCTCGTTGAGCAGACGACGGGCAGGATGGCTGCCACGGCTGAAGAAACTCTTGTCGAGCACTGCCACCTTGAGCATCGGAATCTGCAGGCGTCCGATAAGCGCACGCAAGGACGGCGGCAGGTTGCGATCATCGAGGATAAATTCGAACAGCATGGCGATCAGGTTGATCACATCCTCATCGCCCGAGCCCACGCTGCGGGATTTGCCGCTTCTGACACTGACACGCGTCAGTAACTGCTCCAACTGGTTACGCAGATCAAACTCATCGGTGGTTTCCTGGGACGGCACGTACTGCTGCAAATGAGAAAGCAGGCGCAGCAGGTCCTTACTGGAGATCGGCCTTACCTCGTCATCGTCGAGCTTGTGACGTGGCGCCAGACTGCCGCGAACCTGCAGCAGCAATTCCTGCAAGGCCGAAAAGACTTCCTGCACGCCTTTGTCGAGCTTGTCGGCGGCCTGTGCCAGAGCGGGATCGGACAACTCCGCAGCCACCGACCTTGAGGCAGGACGATCCGAAGAACGGCGCGCAGGCAGGGCTTTCATGTCCGGCAGGATGCCCGTGGCGATCAGCAACTGGTTGGCTTCGCCGTACAGATGGTCCGTGTTGCTCAGCACGTAGCGCTCGAACAGCTTGAGGATGATCAGCTTGACCTTGATCTCGACACCCAGATTGCGCGCGGCTTCAAGAAAGAGTCGACACAGAATTGCAGGACCAACCGGGTTGGTTTCATCGGTAACCGGCTGAGTCAACAACGCATTGAGACGTGCCGTGAGCTGACCGAGGGCGAGGCTGTCGCGGCTCATGACCTTGGCGACCATGGCATCCACCGCTACGGTCTTTTCCAGGTCGTCGTTCTGAACCAGTGCCAGCTTGTCGAAAGAGACCGCTGCAGGAAGGACCGGCTCGGTGATCCGGTATTGACCAAGAGACAGGAAAGACTCGTAAAACTTGTCGAGAAAGCCGCGCTCTATGCTTTTGCGCTTGAGGCGGAGGTCGCGCATCGCTTCGAAAAAGATGCTCTGTTCGGTGTTGCTCCTGGCGCGGTCGGCCATCTCGAAAAGTGTGTCGTCAGCATTGTCGAACAGCGCCTGCAGCGCTTCCTTGAGTTGCTGTGCGGCCTTGTCACGCACTTGCAGCAACACCACAGGCAGCCGAGCCAGAGGTGCATTCGCCCCCAGCGCAGATGACATTTTGCTCAACGGCACTACTTTTTCGTCGTTCGGCATTACACCCTCTACAGGAAACGACCTGAACCTCGCACAGACCTTGATCTGGAAAAGATTCCCATGGCAAGGCGCCACGTCAAACCTCTGACGTCAAATACTGGTCGAATTATGTTTCAAACCTGTATTCAACGCCAGCAGTCTCTTTCGCCCACGAAAGGGCGAAGCACCTGAACCGCTATGCGTGGGTAGACCGCGTGTTTTGCGTTACATCGCAAAGCTTTTTACAAAACCGACCAACAGCATGTCTCGACAGGCAGACATCGCGCCTGGCACGGGTGGGTTACACGAGAGCCGTGGCTTATACTCGTTCGACTTTGTGAGTGGAGCCCGCTATGCCGAATTTACGCCTTGCCGCCCTGACCGCCGAAATCGAAGCCAATGTGCGTCGCGCATTGCTTGAGGACGTCGGCAGCGGCGACATCACCGCCCAACTGATCCCGGCAGAGCGACTGGCCAAGGCCACGATCATCTCGCGCGATGCTGCCGTGATTGCCGGGACTGCCTGGGTCGATGCGGTCTTCCGTCAACTGGACCCTCGCGTGGCCGTGCATTGGCAGGTCAGCGACGGCGACCGCGTCAGCCCCGATCAGGCGCTGTTTCACCTGGAAGGCCCGGCCCGCTCGCTGCTGACCGGCGAGCGCAGTGCGCTCAACTTTCTGCAACTGCTGTCAGGCGTTGCCACCCGGGCGCAGTACTTTGCCGACATGGTGTCGGGCACTCAGGTCAAGCTGCTCGATACACGCAAGACCCTGCCCGGCCTGCGTCTGGCGCAGAAATATGCAGTCACCTGTGGCGGCTGCCACAACCACCGCATCGGTCTGTACGATGCGTTCCTGATCAAGGAAAACCACATCGCAGCCTGTGGCGGCATCGCCCAGTCCATTGAAGCGGCCCACAAAATTGCTCCGGGCAAGCCGGTGGAAGTCGAGGTGGAAAGCCTGGCCGAACTCAAACAGGCGCTGGATGCCGGAGCCGACATCATCATGCTCGACGAACTGAGCCTGGATGACATGCGCGAAGCAGTCCGGCTGAACGCCGGTCGCGCCAAACTCGAAGCCAGCGGCGGAATCAATGACGACACCCTGCGGGTCATTGCAGAGACTGGCGTGGACTACATTTCCATCGGTGCAATGACCAAGGATGTCAAAGCAGTGGACCTGTCCATGCGCCTGAGCATCTGACAACCTGCGCTGACGACTTCTCATCACTCATCAGGCCGGAAGGAGCAAACGCCTTGGAAGACTGGTATGTCATGAACGCGGGCAAGCAACTCGGCCCGCTGGATTCAGCGGCCGCACGACTCATCGCTCGCGAATCGCCCGGCGCCTGGTGCTGGAAACCAGGCATGGCGGACTGGAAGCCCATCTATCAGGTCGCCGAAGTACGCGCCATGAAGAAGGATGGTGTCACGCCGTTCCCCGACCCGACACCGGACATGATCCAGCCAAAGCCTTCGGCGCTGCCTGCACAGGCAACGCCCTCCAGCGTCGCGACACCGTCACAGGGTGGAGCGCCGCTCAAGCGTCCGTCCTTCACCCCCGATCCGAATGCCTCGGGCGGTTACGGCTCGGGGAGCGCAACCGATGGCGTGGACTTCAAGCTGTACGGCACGGAAACCCAGTTCGTCGAACTGGAACTCGATCGCGGGGAAAGCGCCGTCGCCGAGGCCGGGGCACTGATGTACAAGACCTGCGACGTGCAGATGGAAACCATCTTTGGCGACGGCAGCAACCAGTCATCGGGGCTGCTGGGGTCGCTGTTCGGTGCAGGGAAACGCATGCTGACCGGCGAAAGCCTGTTCACCACGGTCTTCTCGCAACAAGGCTCCGGCAAGGGTCGCGTCGCGTTCGCCGCGCCCTACCCCGGCACCATTCTGCCGCTGAACCTGGGCGACTTCGGAGGCAAGCTGATTTGCCAGAAAGACAGCTTTCTGGCAGGTGCAAAGGGTGTCTCCATCGGCATCCAGTTCCAGAAGAAAATCCTCACCGGCCTGTTTGGCGGCGAAGGTTTTGTGCTGCAAAAGCTTGAAGGCGACGGCTGGGTATTCGTGCACATGGGCGGCACCGTGCGCAAGATCGAACTGGCGGCCGGTGAAGGACTGGATGTGGACACCGGCTGCCTGGCGGCCATGACCCAGACGGTCGATTACGACATCCGCATGGTGGGCGGCGGCATCAAATCGATGCTGTTCGGCGGCGAAGGCATGTTCTTCGCCAGACTCACCGGCCCCGGCACCGTGTGGCTGCAAAGCCTGCCGTTCTCGCGTCTGGCCGGGCGCATGCTGGCAGCCGGGCCTGCGGGCGTGGGCAGAAGCGAACGATAACGTCGAACCTGTCATCAAGGGCGCATGGGCGCCCTCATCGCCAAGGAAGAAACATGCTTATCTCACAAGGTCAACGCATCCCTCTTTCCACACTGATTCAAGGCACCGACCTCACGCTGTCCATCGCGATCAAGTCCGCCCATGTCATCGACTACGTGTGTTTCGGGGTCGATGCCCACGGCAAGCTGTCGGATGACCGCTACATGATTTTCTTCAATCAACCCACCAGCCCCTGCAACAGCGTCAGGCAGGTGAATGGCGGCGACTTCCAGCTCGCACTGTCCAGCCTGCCCGCTTCCATCGACCGTCTGGTGTTTACCGCCTCCATCGATGGCGCTGGTGCCATGAGCGACATTCAGGCCAGTCAGTTCAGCATCAGGGAAAACGGCACCGAGGTCGCCCGCTGCGAATTCTCCGGTGCGACCTTTGCCGCCGAGAAGGCGATCATGGTTGCGGACATCTACCGCAAGAACGGCGAGTGGCGCATCGCGTCGAACCTGCAGGGCTACAACGCCGGGCTCGACGCGCTGGTGGTGCATTTTGGTGGCGAGGTTGCTGAAGCACCTGTACCGGCCCCCACAGCACCCGCGAAAATTTCTTTGGAAAAGAAGATCGCCGCAGCGGCACCTCAACTGGTGAGCCTTGCCAAGAAAGCGCAGGTCAGCCTGGAAAAAGCCAACCTGACCGACACCAGGGCGCGAGTCGGTCTGGTGCTGGATGCATCGGGCTCCATGAACCCTCAATACACCCGTGGCCACGTTCAGGAAGTGGTAGACCGGTTGATCCCGCTCGCCGTGCACTTCGATGACGACGGCGCGCTGGACTGCTGGGCGTTCGGCGCCAAACCCCAGCAGCTGTCAGCCGTCACGCTGACCAACTTCAAGGACTTCATCAAGACTGATCACGGCGGGTGGAAGAATTGGGAATTGGGCGCTCGCGTCAACGATGAGCCCAAGGCAATGCGCAAGGTCATCGACTACTACAAGCAGTCGGGTGACAAGACACCTATCTATATTCTGTTCATCAGTGACGGTGGTGTGCATCAGGATCGCGAGATCAGCAAACTGATGGTCGAAGCCGCCAGACTGCCGATCTTCTGGCAGTTCGTGGGCCTTGGCGGACGCGGCTACGGGATTCTGGAGAAGCTGGACGACATGGACGGTCGAGTGGTCGACAACTGCAACTTCTTCGCCCTGGACCGACTGGACGAAGTGCCGGAAGAAAAGCTGTACGACTTGCTGATGGAAGAATTCCCGGACTGGCTCAAGGCAGCCAAGGGCGCGGGGATTCTGTAACACCTGACAGCGCGCCAATAAAAAACCCCCGCCATCGCTGGCGGGGGTTTTTATTGGGCGCGATGTTCGGGTTTAGCCGATCGACACACCGTGTGCTTCTGCCAGCGACTTGAGACCGCCTGCGAAGCCTTGGCCGATGGCCTTGAACTTGAACTCTTCACCGTTGCGATACAGCTCGCCGAAGATCATCGCCGTTTCGGTCGATGCGTCTTCCGACAGGTCGTAACGAGCGATTTCCTTGCCGTCAGCCTTGTTCAGAACGCGGATGTAAGCGTTCTGGACCTGACCGAAATTCTGCTTGCGCTCGTCAGCCGAGTGGATGGTCACGGCGAACACCAGCTTCTTCACAGTGGCAGCCAGGCCAGTCAGTTTGACTACAGCAGACTCGTCGTCGCCTTCGCCAGCGCCGGAGCGGTTGTCGCCCAGGTGCTCGACAGAACCGTCGGCCGACTTCTTGTTGTTGTAGAAAATGAAGCCGCTTTCGTCCAGAACCTTACCGTTTTCACCGACGATGAAAATGGAAGCGTCCAGGTCGAACTCAGTACCGTCGGTAACACGTGGATCCCAGCCCAGGCCCACGGTCACTTCTGTCAGACCAGGAGCTTCCTTGGACAGGGAAACGTTACCGCCTTTACTCAGACTTACAGCCATGTTCTTGATCCTTTTCTAAAAGAATGGAGGGACGAATCAGAAGTTCATGCCATACGAGTTGGCGACGGCCTTGAGGCCACCTGCGTAGCCTTGGCCAATCGCACGGAATTTCCATTCGCCAGCGTTGCGGTACAGCTCGGCGAAAACCATTGCCGTTTCGGTCGACGCATCTTCGGCCAGGTCGTAGCGAACGACTTCGGCAGAGCTCTTTTCATTCACAACGCGGATGAACGAACCGCCTACCTGACCGAAGTTCTGCTTGCGAGCATCGGCTTCATGAATGGTCACGACAAACACGATTTTGTCGACATCGGCAGGTACACGTGACAGATCGACCTTGACCACTTCGTCATCGCCGTCGCCAGCGCCAGTGCGGTTGTCACCGGTATGCTCGACCGAACCGTCGGCGCTTTTGAGCTGGTTGTAGAAAATGAAGTCAGCTTCACTGCGGACCTTGCCATTGGCGCCCAACAGGAATGCGCTGGCGTCCAGGTCAAAGTCCTGGCCGTCAGTGGCACGCGGATCCCAGCCCAGACCGATGAGGACATTGGTCAGCGTAGGGTCGGTTTTCGACAGCGAAAGGTTGCCACCTTTTTGCAGAGTCAAAGCCATGATTCGGTTATCTCCTATATCCAGTGTTTTTTACGCTTTTTCTTCAGCCGGCTCTTCTTTACCCGGGAACAGCAGGCTGGCGACGATACCGATGACCAGAACAACCACGACAACCAACAGGCTGGCGTTGGCACTGATCTCGTAACCGTGATGGAAAATGTGGTTGGTTGCGTTCAGACCCAGCTTCAGGGCGATGAAGAACAACAGTGCGATAACTGCTTTCTCCAGGTGCACCAGGTAGCGCTTGAGGGCTTCCAGTACGAAGTACAGGGTACGCAGACCCAGGATCGCGAACAGCATCGCCGAGAACACGATCAGAGGCTCACGGCTGACGGCGATGATGGCCGGCACGGAGTCGAACGCGAACAGTACGTCGGAGATTTCAGCCACGACCAGACACAGGAACAGCGGCGTTGCGAACAGGGCACCTTTGGCAGCCAGGGTAATACCGGCGTTCTCAGGCTTCTTGACCTCTTCCTCCAGCACCGAGCGGCGAACGAAGAAGTTACTGCCGTGCAGCTTTGGCCATACCGGGAACAGCTTCTTGGCGAAGCGGTAAGCCATGTGCTGGGAGTAGTCGATTTCTTCGTCATCGTCATCACCGGCACGCAGCATCATGATGGCGGTCCAGGCAACGATGATCGCGAACACCACTTCGACCCACGGACCCAGCGCCAGCAGGCCGGTACCGATGGCGACGAAGATGCCGCGGAAGACGATGGCACCGATGATGCCCCAGTACAGAACACGGTGGCGCAGGCCGTCCGGAATCTTGAACCAGGTGAACAGGGCCATGAACACGAACAGGTTGTCGACGCTTAGTACTTTTTCCAGCGCGTAACCGGTGACGAACAGCGTGGCGACTTCAGAACCGTGCTGAACATACAGAAAACCGGCAAACGCCAGCGAAATGGCAACCCAGAAAACCGACCAGGCAGAGGCCTGAGCAAGTGTGATCGGCTTGTTCCCGCGGTGGGAAAACATGTCGATGGCCATGGCCGTAATGGCCAGACCAATGAACACGGCCATCGTGAGTGGAGGGAAGCCTAGAGAGGTGCTTTCCATTTAACTGCGTTCCTTAGGGTAAAAAATTACAGGTCGAAATCGGACGGGTTCAGGCCAAGCTCACGACAGATCGTGCGGCAGACTTCCCGCTCTTTCTCGTCGAAGCTGCCATCTGCACCACCGATGGCACAGCAGACACGCACCAGCAGACGGGCGGCATCTTCTTTCTTCTTGATCTTGCCGATGGTTTTCAACGCTTCGGCGCGACCGATTTCAAAGTCGAATTCAAACTTGGAGCACGCTTCCTGAAAGCCCTGGATAACGTCCTTCATGTCGAAAACTTTCAGTTCCTGAGAGTTCTGGATGAAGCCCGCCATCTTCTGCTTTTCGCTGGAACTGATATCGCCATCGGCGGCAGATACCAGAGCGCAACCGGAAACCACGGCGTCCATGAATTCACGGTTTTTGAATTTCGAGACTTCGGTGGCCAGTTTGTCACGAGCCGCTGTTGCGTTTGTTTTCAACCAGTCCAGCATGTCCATCTCCTGTGAAGCGGCACGGCCAGCTTCAGAAATATCAGAATGTTGTTTACTTGGAACCGGCAGCCCAGCGCATGCCCCAGCCGTAGGCCTTGTCCATGTTGCTGTGACCGTTGTGGAAATCCACACGACGCGTCACCTTGACGGCACCGTTGTCATTTTCCAGCAAGGCGATCGCACACATGCCCTGACGACCACCTTCTTCATTGAGGCGGACCTCGATGGGCGGCTGGCCCGGGGCGTGGATAGTGACAACTCCGTCGGTCTCTTTCCAGTTTGGCGCGCCTTCATAGATGAACGCGTAAACCAGAATCCGGCGAATCTTGCTCCAATGAGCGCCGTTGATGTGCAACCACTCGCCATCGCTGACAGAGCCGGTGCGGTCGTCACCCATCAACTTGATGAAGGGCTCGGTGTTGAGCGAACCAAATGAATTGCCCAGCGCCTGAACGGCACCTTTGAGGCCGTCCTGCAATTCGAACAGGCAGCCTACATCAAGGTCGATGGCATTGCTCTTCTTCATCGAGAAGAAGCCGCTGCTCTTGGCCTCGCTGCGACGGTTCCAGTTCAGGTTGACGCGGATCTCGCCAAACCCGGCACTGGTCTTTTCCAGACTGACCGAGGCGCGCTTCTTGTCCAGCGTGATCTTGCTAAGGCTCACCGTCGACTTGACCGGCGGCGGCGCTGCAGGTGCAGGTGCAGGTGCAGGTGCAGGTGCAGGTGCAGGTGCAGGTGCAGGCTGATCCTGAGGGGCTGCGACTTCAACACCAAAGTTTTTTGCCAGTGGCTCAAGACCGCCTGCAAAACCCTGCGCCACACAGCGGAATTTCCAGGCCCCCTGCCGCAGGTAGAACTCGCCCAGAATCAGCGCGGTTTCTTTCATGCCACTGGTAGGAATATCCGATTCGATACCGCCGGTGATGGTCAACGCCAGACGCGAAACGCTGTCGAAGCTGGCCTTGTTTTCATAAATGGTCGCGGTCAGAGCGACTTTCTCGATGACCGCGTCCAGACGGCTGGGGTCAAGGGTGAAAACGGCGCGACCCGCCGACGTTTCCGTCAACTGGACCGCGCCGCCGTTCACGCTTTTCTGGCCGTAGAAGCACATGTCCTGATCGCCACGGACCTTGCCTGAACTGGTCAACAGGAACGCAGACACATCGATGTCCGCGCCCGCCAACGGGGAGTAGCTGACATCCACCGTCAGGGGCCCGGCAGCTACTGGCGCATTGGCGCCTGGGACAAGTTGGGTCATGCGCGTACGGCTCCGATGGCCAGATCGACCAGATCGTCAGCGGTACGACCATTGGTGGCCTGGCCCACGGCGGTGAAATCCCAGCCGCTTGGTGTACGCGACAGGTAAGACATCACGACGCCAGTGTGCTGACCCTTTTCGGACAGGTCGAAGCGGCCCAGCTCGTTACGCGTGCCCAGATCGACGATGCGGCAATAGGCGTTGGCGACTTTCTCGAAGTTCTGTCCAGTGAAGGAGTTGACCGTGAAGACCAGGTATTTCACGGTGGCGGGCAGCTTCTCCAGATCGACACTGATGGTTTCGTCATCGCCCGCGCCTTCACCGGTGCGGTTGTCGCCGGAGTGTTGAATGGCACCATCGCGCGATTGCAGCTGACGGAACCAGACCAGATCAAGAGGCTTCTTGTCAGCGTCGAGCATGATGCATGAAGCGTCCAGATCGATGTCGCCACCGCCGCCGCCCAACAGTTTGCCGAAGAATCCACTTGCCTTTTCCGGGTCCCATCCCAGGCCCATGCTGACTTTCTTGAGGCCTGTACCAGCGGTTTTCTCAAGTGAGATCGTCTGGTTTTTCGCCAAAGTGAGTGCCATTTTTCGCTCCATGTGAACTACGGAAGTCGGGTAAAAGTGTTACAGCCTTACCGTGTTGGCCCATCTTTGCCATCAGGATTGTGTAACTTGGCGTTAATGGGCCCCTTGTAACGTCCTTTTCGCCACGTCGGATGGAAGTGGCGCCAGTGTGCATCCTGCGCTGCAGCGAGCAATTCGTGATCGCCTCGCGTATCGCCCCAGGCGCGCAGGCGGAATTTATTGAGCGGTCCGTAAACACTTTCCAGTCGCGCAACCTTGGAGTCGCAACGGCAATTGCTGCCTTCGATCAAACCGGTCAGTTTGCCGTCGATCACTTCAAGATTGGTTCCGATCAGCTCGACTTTCAGCCGATCGGCGAACGGTTGCAGGACCATAGCAGGCGAAGCTGAACAAAGCGTGACAATGGCACCCTTCTCCAGCTCAGCCGCAATCGACTCCAGCGCGGCCGGACGCATCAGGCGTTTCCAGTAGAGTTCGCAGAACGCCTCGGCTTTCTGCTGGAGCCACTGCGCTTCGACGCCGGTCAGGAACGCCTTGATCAGACGGCCCTTGAGTTCGTCGCGCGTCACGCGTTTGGTCAGGTAACCGATGCTGGGCAATACCAGTCTGGCCATGCGCACGGAAAAAGCGCGCTGTCCAAATGCGAATTTGAGAAAAGGTACGAAGCTGTCGTGTCGGGTTATGGTCCCGTCAAAGTCGAACACCGCCAGCAGGCGCTGTTCCACTTCGATTTCAAGGTCAGGTTCTATCATCTAGCTAACTGCCTCAGCGAGTCGAATGCTGGCATCCATGATCGAAGCGGGTGCGGGTAACACTCCATGCCATTTGGCGCGCTCCATGATGTGGGTCGCCCATTTGTAATGGGTCGCCGGTTCACACATCGCGTCGTTGTACTTGAACACGGCCGGCGCGACGGAGTTCAAAATCATCCGGGCCGAATTCATGTCTTCCAGGCTGACGCGAAGTGCATTCTGAATGATATTGACCTGCGATGGGTGAATTGCGGTCTTGCCGACCAGACCATTGGCAATATCAAGGGTCAATTCCTGCTGCAGGATGTCGGGCGTGGCCAGTTGTTCGAACACGGGAGCGGTAAGCGCGAACCCTTGCGAGCCCATCACGCCAGCAAGCATTGGAATGACATACCCCATCGGCGTTCCGTACAGGGTCATCGCGGGGTTGCGGCGCAGCCCCAGGCAACCCATCAGGTCGTTACCACCAATGCGCAAGGCAATGATCCGCTCGTCCAGATTGGCTTTCAAGGCCTGCCCCAGTTCGACCATTGCCGTCGGATTGAACACCTCCGGCGTCTCCAAGGTCGGCATCAGCGCCAGCGCCGGATTGGTCACGGCCTGCTCCCAACTGCTCAGGGTTTTCAGCGAAAGCTTGGGCACGACGAAGCCGTCCACATGAGCCATCAGCGGCCAGTCATTGAGGATGCGCGCCATCGCTGCGTCGCGCGGACGGACGAACAGCAAAGGACCATTGGCCGGACGGCCGCCCCGATCGTGAATACGGGTCAGGACCTGACGAAGGTTGACCAGCGCCGTCTCGATGTCGATCAGTGCAACGGCGTCCTCCAGGCAAACGACCAGCGAGCGCAGTTCGGGCAGCTTTTCAGCGAACACCACATCCAGAATGTCGTCGCGGGTGGCGGGCATGTACAACGTGGCCCCCAGTGCATAAGGCGAGAATAAGGCCATTAGCTCAGACTCCGGATGATGGTTACCGCCCTGTAGGGCCCAAGGGCACTGCCGACCTGCTCGACAGGGATGCCCGCTTTCTCGGTCAGGTGCATGAGCAACTGCACATCGCTGTCAGAGGTGTCGCGGACCAGCACGTGGTCCGGCACACGGCGCATGACCGCACGCGTTGCTTCAGCAATGCCCGGTTTCACGCGGTTCAGGTTGCTGATTTCGAAACGCTCGGCCAGACGCTGGACGACCTCAGACGCAGCCGATTTGAGCTTGAACTGCTGCTCGGCCGTCCATGGTGTCACCGTGACAGTAGAACTCTGGCCCCGCCGATGGTTCTCGATCTGTTCGATAAACGACCGGGTCACGTCATGGGCCTGCAACTGATCGTAGACCACGCAGCCATGCAATCCGCCTTCGGCAGGCCAGATCGAGCGCGACACCAGTCCGGAAACGGTTGCGCCCAGAATGCCGGACGGGATCACCCAGTCCTCACTGGACGCCGCCAGCCAGGCGCTGCCGCAAGGATCGGCCAGCACCACAAGGCGCGGCAGCTCAGGAAAACGGACATCACCTGCCAGACTGCGTTTGATCTCGCCGGAAATCGCACCCTTGCCGGTCCAGCCATCGACGAAAACGATGTTCCGAGCGCCGTGGGCTTCGATAATGGCCTCAAGCGCCACCGTGTCGATACCACGGTCGCGAATGATACTGATGCCGTAGTGATGCGCTTCACGCCCCAGGTCAATCAAGGCACGACGCAACAGCACGCCGAGCGGCAGGCCGGCGCGCACGAACGACACCAGAACAATCTCGGGTCCTGGGCATTCAAGGTCCAGCGCCTGCGCCAGGGACTGAACGTCTGCGGCCATACGAGCGCCATTCTGCGCCAGCGTACGCTCGAACAAGGCCTGATGGGCTTCGCTCGGGGCCGCTTCTTCGCTGATCATTTCCGAGTAGTGTTTTTGCTGCGTCTGAATCAGACGCTCCTTTTCCTGTACATCCGTCGTCTGCATCTCGACGCGACGCAGCAGGAAATGCACATCGTTTTCCAGATAACTGCCGCTCCCCACGGTATCCAGCCCGTGAACCGGATTACTCATGCGCAGCCCCGACAAACATCCTGGCCAACTGACTGCGGGCGGGCGTGGCCCACCAATGGCACTCATCCATGAAACCCAGGTCGGTAATGCTGTCGCCAAAACCCAGCACCGGGCGTTCGCCATTCACCGCCTTGTCGCGAAGCAGCCATTCCTGGACGGCGTAGCGCTTGGCAAGACCATTGGGCAAAAACGCAAGATTGTTGCCGTTGCCATGCACATGCATGCCGTCGAGCAAGCCGCGCGCCTGCACCTCAGCCAGCACTCGGGTCAGAATGCTGTCGTCGTTTTCGTTGTGCTTGGTGACCACGTAATGAAACAGTCGAGTTTCCTCAACGACCCAACCGCGCAGTGACACACCCATGTCCTGACCGATGGCCAGCGTGGCGGCCGACAACTCATGTAGACGCGTCTGATAGGCAGCGAGCGTCTGCTTCATCTGCTCGTGCCAGTCCTTGTCGACGCGACCGACCACGTCAAGCATGACGCCGCCGTGCGAGCAGATGGCCCCTGCGGTGAACGGCAGCTTGACCCGGCTGTACGCCTCGACGCTGCGCGCCGTCACCGGCACCACATCGGAGTGCGCCAGCAACCAGTGGGCAAACGACTTCTGCACGTTGGTCATGTAGCCGTTGGCATTACCGCTGATGTCGAGCGTGGCGACATGCTTTTCGATATCGGCAGGGGTTTTGCGGGCGGTCTGGAACAACGTGTCGTCCAGATCGACGAAGATCAACGGGCGGACATCATTCATCGCAGATAACCTCGGCATTCAACGCGTCAATCAGCTCGGCAGGCACGGCCTGGCTCGGCGTTTCGGTGCAGATCAGTACCCGGTCGAACTGTCCAGGACGCACGTTGTAGAGAAAGTTGGGGATGCCCAGCCCGTAATTGTCGGAGAACGACAGCGCGTGATCGATGGCATGTCCCAGCGCAATCGGCGAACGGCTGGTCGAGCTGAAATGCACGTCGGCTCCGGCTTTTTCCAGACGCTCGGCCAACAGAAACGGTCGCCAGACGAACTCGCTGGTGCCCACCACCAGAACCCGTTCGCCCTTGGCAACCTGAATGTTCGGGGCCAGCGTGTCGTCCACCGACAGCACGCCCAATCGGCCCCAGTCATTGGCTGTGACCAACGGCCAGTCGCCCATGGCGACGGTGCCGACTTCAGGCATCTCAGGCATGGGCGCACTCAGGTCTTCATCGAACGAGTAGGAACCCTGCAACAGCGAGACCTGCTCGGCCACTGCACCCATCGAAGTGCTGACCGCGCCTGCCGACCAATCGGTCAGCACGCAGGTCACGACGCGTTCGAGCTTGTCGAGTCCGGCATCGACCAGCGCGCGATGAAGGTTGATAAACGTCTTGCCGGTAGACGCCTCGTCATCGACCAGGACCAGCGAACGGGCATTGAGCATCATGTCGCGCAGCGCAGGGTCGGTCGGCAAATGGATCAGATGAGCACTGGCGTGGCTGTGTTCTTCCTCGAAGCGCGCGAACAGGTCGGTGCCTGTCGGATGACGCGTGCTGACCAGATACAACGCATCCGCACGCGTGGCGCTGTAGGCACGATGCACGCCAGCTCCCAGACCGACAGCGGTTTCGGCCATGCCGATAACCAGCACCGGGCCAGGCAGGTCGGCGGGAATCTTGTGCGCGAGGTCTTGAAAGCTTTTGAGCATCAGGCTCGGGCGAACCGGTATGTGCCGCCCAAGCACTCGCGAAACGAACAGGAAGGCACGCTTGGGATTACGGCGTTCAGCAAAGCCGAACAATGAGTCCGGAGCAATCGTGGACGCGTTGACGCTCACATTGAGGGAGCCCCGGAGCAGATCAGCACGAAGCCTGACGGGTGTGGAAGAAGCTGCGCTGCTGTCCATCGATAATTCCTGATTAGCGGGGTCGCAACCCCTGGCGCCTGCGTGTCGAAAACGGCTTCTGAAGAGACCTTCCGACGTCACTCGCGTGAGGCTTCGACAAGCCACAGCGATGACTGGGCAGCACGCGTAATTTCTGTAGTGGTGTAGGTCCTTTCCGATCTGGCGTGCGGCGCATCGATGCGGCACGCCTGCAGAAAGGACAGAATCAGTGCGGACTTGACCGCGAAGTTCATGTTTTGCCCGTCCGGCACCGTGGACGTCACCATCCCGATGACCGCCCCGCCGCTGTCGAACAGCGGGCTGCCACTGGAGCCGGGTTGAATGGGCGCTGTGAACTGGAACAGGCTGGCGTCGCTGTGCAGACCGAACAGCCCGGATATGCCACCTTGCGTCACCTGCAAACCGCCGCCGGAAATGGAGGCCAGTGGATAACCCAGCACCACGACGTTATCACCTGGCTCGCAGCCAGGACCGTCGCGAAACGTAACAGTAGATAACGGCGAGGCTCCCTGCACGCGCAGCAGAGCGATGTCATTACGCCGATCGATCACCACCGGCTCGGCCTTGTAACGGCCTTCCAGCGAGTTGATATAGAAGACGCTCATGTCTTCGATGACATGTGCACAGGTCATCACGTGCGCAGGTCCTACGACGAAGGCTGTTCCGGTCGCCGATTGATGATGCGAGCCGCCGCCGTTCGGAGCGCCCGCCGGACGCCGGGGATGACGATCATCGACCTCCAGCCCGATCTTGCGCCCGAAAGCAGACAGGCCATACGCCGAGCCTTCGCTCAACGCACGGAATTTCCATTGTTCGTTACGCTTGTAGAACTCGCCGATGATGATCGCCGCTTCGCCGTTGTCGCGAAGATCGATGCGATGCTCGATCTCGCCGTCCACCTGCAGATGCAGGCTGCCGATCTCGCGAACCGGCCCGGTGGCCGAGAACACGTACACCATCAACAGCACCCGGTCACTGCCGGCTGGCAGTCGATCCAGCTTCAGCGTACAGCCCACGTTCTGCGGGCCGCCGCTCCACTCCATCCAGTTCTGTTCTTGATGCAGCAGCGCCGGATCGCCCTTGGGCTGTCGCTTGTCATCGACAGCGAGTAGCGCGACTGCCGCATATTCGCCAAAAACCGAAGACCGGCCACTGTCCAGATTCCAGGTGCACAGGGGATTTGCTAAAGCGGTATTTGCACCTGGCGCCAGAACCTTCATGCCCGATCCTCCCTGATAAGAGCGATTAGTAATAGCAAAAATCTATTGTGCGGATCATACAGTGGCCCGCACGGCAACGGTGATGGCCTTGACCCGAATATCGTCGAGCCAATGTGTTTCCGGTTCTTTCAAGCCCAAACGTCGCGTCGCGAAAATGCCCGGCAGATTGATGCCGGTTTCCCGCGTATATCCAATTCCGCCCGAATAGCGCGGGTTGATTTCCAGCAAGCGCGGCTTGCCGTCGGCATCGTCGCGGGTCTGAACATTGATCAGTCCGTCACAGGCAAAATGCTCTGCGGCGCGGACCGCCAGACGAACCGCCTCGCTGTCGCGCTCGAAGGTCTGGTTCAGGCCCAGCTTGCGCCGCCCGACAAAAGCGACTGCCTTGCCCTGCTCGCAGACCATGTCCACCGAACACTCGTTGCCGGGCATATAAGGCATCAGCAACATCGGCGGACGGTCTTCGGACTGGCGATAGGCATTCAGGTACGCGCTGAAGGTCGTCTCACGCGAATCGGGATTGGCGAAGCAACGGAAATCATCGACGCCTTCCTTGAAACGCCAAAAGCCCTGTCCGTAGATCCCGACCGTAGGCTTGATACACACCTCGCCCGAACCGGCCAGCGCGTCATAGGCGGCCTGTAACTCCTGGGCATTACTTGCCAGTATGCCCGGGATGCAGGCCAGACCAGCCGCTTCGGCCGCAGCCGTGAAACGGTTCTTGTCGTCGACATCGTGAAAGGTCTTCAGCGACGTTCCGCCGGTGACGAGGTCCAAGCCTTCAGCAACAAAGCGCTCACGCTGTTCTTCGTAACGGCCGCCGACGCGCCCGGCGACGATCACCTTGACGCCGAGTGTGCGGGCCGTCTCGACGACCCAGTCGATGCGCTCGTCGTTGTCGGTCGGTTCCTGCAGGGCCACATCGGCCTGCCCGGTAATCTCCGACCGCAACTGGCGATGGGATGCGACAATCTGCACCGAAGCAGGCAAGGCATCGCGAGCGCCCATGATCACTTCACGCTGGCTGGACTGCCCTTCAAGGAACCAAATCATGTAAATCTCCAAAGGACAGGTCCGCCTCAAACGGCCTTGTCGAATTTTGTAATAACTGTTTTGCTTCGAAATGTTCGGATTAAGGCAAAGTCACGCAATTTTAAACAGAGGACGCTGGTATGAAGTGGCTTAAAAGGTCGATTTGGCTTGTGGTATTCGTAGCATTCGGGATCGGCGCATTAAGCCTCTATTACGTCCTGCCGCGCCATGATGTCGTGATGATCACCGGTGTGGAAGTCAAAAGAATGGACGCCGACGGCGTCATCAACGCCGAAAACCCGGCCGACGGCCCGACCCGCGACGTGTACTTCATCAACACCGAGCACCCGGACAACAAAAACGTTGTGGTCTACCGCAACGAAGACACCGGCTGGAGCTTCCCGTGGTACTTCAAGTTCGACTCTGCCGACATCCAGGCCAAGGCCCAGGGCTACTCCCGCAACTCCCAGCAACTGGCACTCATCCGTTACTACGGCTGGCGCATCCAGATCCTCTCGATGTTCCCCAACGTGACCCAGGTCGAAGCTGTCACCACCCGTGACGAACCGTTCCCGGTGTTCAACGCGATCTTCTTTGGTGTGTTGATTGTACTGCTGGTGCTGATCGTCGTCGTGATCCGCCGCCGCTTTCGCAGACCGACGCAGCCGCGGGTGGATCAGGTGGTGAGGTAAGGCTCCAGTGCAGCACCGAAATCCCGACCTTTTCAGGTCGGGATTTTTGTTTCCGGTTTAAATCGCTACAGGTCTTCACCTTCCTGCGATGCCAAAGCCTTCACACTCCTGCAATCAGACTCAGTCCGCCATGAACCAATACTGAAATACAGCGTCTGTTACGCACATGCAGGCCTTGCGCCACCCCTGGAGCGACAGTGCCTGCTTGCACGCACACCACAAGGACTTTGACCCATGAAGGACCACCGACGCCTCGCGCATTACGTTGCTTTTGGTTTACTGCTTTGCGCGGCCACTCATGCGCAAGCAAGTCCGCCTCCTCCTCTCAGTGTCACGCTCGGCCAGAAGCACCTGCAGCTGATCGATCATCAAGGCCGCTGCGCCCTGTCGGAACCTGACCAGAGCCTGCGTGTGCTGGAAATGGCCTGGCCCTGCCAGTTCGGCCCCGACAAACACGGCAATGCCCGTGTCGAAATGTTCAATAACACCCCTATTGTTCTGGTGATGCGTAATGAGCGTGAACCAGCACCCGGCACCAATTGCTTGGCGCAGACCCAGGCCCTGCGCCTGATCAAGGGCAAACTTGAAGCGTCGGTGCGCATGGACACTGCGGGCTGCGGCTATGGCGCTGACCAGAAAGTCTACGTCGGCCTGTTCGACTGGTAACGCCCCCGCCGCACTCTTTTTAACACCCCCTAAAACCTCATGGAAGGAAGAGAAAATTGCACTCAAGAAGTACGCTGGCTGCATTACTGGTTTCGCTGGGGCTCGCCCTGGCGGGATGCGACAAAGGCGACCCCCCCAAAAGCGCCTCGCACCCTGCCAACTCGACTCAACAAAGCGTGAGCACCGAGCAGGTAGAAATCGAGAAATACAACGCCTACGTTGATGCCGCAAATCAGGGCGAGGACTTCGGCGAACTGCTGGAAAAGCGTGTCGAGCTCTACTCCGGCAAGCTGGCTCCAGGCAAGAAAGTGACTGATTACACGCTGTTCAGTCCTTACGACATCAGCACCCTGCAACGCAAACTGAACCAAGCGCTTGCCATCAGCTTCCCGATGCCGGAACTCGATGAGCCCGCAAAGAACACCTTGGCTGCACTGGCCAAACTGGAACCTATCCATGGCGAACTGGCCAACTACAGTGACTCCAAAGGCTATCTCGCAGACGACGGCAAAAAGGCACGGGAAATGGAGCCGGCCCTGGAGGCGGCCATGAAAGACGTAGCCGAAGCCCAAGCCGTATTCTTTGACGGTATTCGCAGGCGCGACGAAATCAACACCCGAACAGCCTTCGATAACGCTGAAAAAGACACCCTGGCCTACTACCGTGCCGGTATCGTCGTGTACGGCAAGGAGTCCGCACGGCTGGCCAGCGACTTCTTCGCAAGCGCGGGCAGCGAAGCGAAGGCCAAACCCCTCGAAGAAAGCCTTAACCATACTGCCCAAATGATCGAAGGCTGGGACAAGAAATCCCGCGAGCAGAAACGTCCGCCCAACTGCTCTATCACGCTGAGCGATCTGAATAGTTTCGTCGGCAAAGGACGAGAAGCGGTCAGCAATGCGCGAACAGGCCGATACAAACGCGAAAGCACCAGTGAAATGATGTGGAAAATCAACAACCCCATCAAACGAGACTCGGAAGACCTGCAACGGGCGTTCAGCAAGCTGATCAACAGCATGAACCGGGATGACTGCATCTGAGGCAGATACTCAAGATGCAACCGGGTGACTGAACGCAAAAAGCCTCGAAATCCGTAAGGATTCGAGGCTTTTTGGGGTGTTGCTGGTGCCGAAAACAGGAATCGAACCTGCGACCTTCGCGTTACGAGTGCGCTGCTCTACCGGGCTGAGCTATCTCGGCGGCACAGAAAAGACTAGTACATCTAACTAATTAATCAGTTGGCCCGTACGTAGCCAGCAGTTACACAAGCCCCGCTGAACGTCCAAACCGCTCCGCCACCTGGAGCACTTGGAGTCAGAGTGCAAGTCTCAGTCGCAACAATACCTTTGTACGCATTTGGTGTGGCTGTGATAGCACCGTTGGTGCCAATAGCGATGGTATTTACGGCGCCAGTAGTAACACCTGCAGGCAAGGTCGCACCGACTTTCGCTGCTGTGTCGCACTCGGTAAGAGCTGCAGCTTGCACAGTACAAAGACCCACGGCAGTTTTCACGGACGCCATGGCAGCCAAGACTTCAGAATAAGCCGCTTTCTTGGTGTAGTTCTGGTAGGAAGGTATTGCCACTGCAGCCAAAATACCAACGATCGCTACAACGATCATCAATTCGATCAACGTAAAACCTTTTTGTGCTTTCATCGCGTACTTCTCCGAGGCGTCAATTTTGTGTGCCTTGGAGAGGCTAAAGCACACAGCATGCCAATGTGATACAGACCTCAATTCTGGCATTCAAACCAGTTTTAACGCACCTCACTCAGCTCAGAAATCAGCAGAAACTGACAATTTTCGTCACACCCCTCACTCTCATTTGGCAGCACTGCTCGACTGCGCTATAACCCTTCCACTGTCTGTATCTGGTGGTTTTATGAGTGATGTCGTTGTCCTAACAGGTCTGGCCAAGCAATTGGTCGCCGCCGAGCTCCTTTCCGAAAAAGCTGCCCAGCAGGCATTCCAGCAGGCGCGACGCGACAAGATTTCGCTGGTCAGCTATCTGGTCCAGAACAAACTGGTCAAGAGTCTGACCCTCGCAGAAATGGCCTCCGAGCAGTTCGGCGTGCCGTTCATGGACCTCTCCAGCCTGGATAAAGAAAATCAGCCCAAAGGGCTGGTAAGCGAAAAGCTCGCTCGTCAGCATCACGCGCTGCCGCTATGGCGTCGCGGCAACCGGCTCTTTATTGGCATCTCGGACCCGACCAACCATCAGGCTGTGACCGATATACAGTTCAGCACGGGCCTGAACACTGAAGCGATTCTGGTTGAAGACGACAAACTCAGTGTTGCCATCGACAGGTTCTTCGACAGCGACAGTGGCTTGGGATCTTTGGCGGATATTGACCTGGATCTGGACATAGAACCGGGCGAGAGCGCCAAAGAAACATCCATTACCAGCCGCGATGATGCCGATGACGCTCCAGTCGTCCGTTTCGTCAATAAAATGCTGCTGGATGCGATTCGGCTGGGCTCCTCCGACTTGCACTTCGAACCTTATGAAAAGGTTTTCCGCGTACGCTTTCGTACCGACGGGATTCTGCACGAAGCCGCCCGGCCGCCGATCAATCTGGCAAACCGTATTGCAGCGCGTCTGAAGGTGATGGCCAGCCTTGATATTTCGGAGCGGCGCAAGCCTCAGGACGGCCGGGTCAAGTTGCGTGTTTCCAAAACCAAATCCATCGACTTCCGGATGAACACGCTGCCGACGCTGTGGGGCGAGAAGATCGTGATGCGGATTCTCGATCCGACCAGTGCACAGATGGGTATTGATGCGCTGGGCTACGAGCCGGATCAGAAAGAGCTGTATCTGGAAGCGCTCAAGCAGCCGCAGGGCATGATTCTGGTGACAGGCCCGACCGGCTCGGGCAAAACCGTTTCGTTGTACACGGGCCTTAACATTCTCAACACCGTGAATATCAATATTTCAACCGCCGAGGACCCGGTGGAGATCAACCTGGAGGGCGTCAACCAGGTCAACGTCAACCCGCGCCAGGGCATGGACTTCTCCCAGGCGTTGCGCGCGTTTCTACGTCAGGACCCGGATGTGATCATGGTCGGTGAGATTCGCGACCTGGAAACCGCCGAGATTGCGATCAAGGCCTCTCAGACCGGCCACATGGTGTTATCGACGCTGCACACCAACAGCGCAGCAGAAACCCTGACACGCCTGCACCACATGGGTGTTGCGGCATTCAACATCGCCACGGCGATCAATCTGATCATTGCTCAGCGACTGGCGCGCAAGCTGTGCAGCCACTGCAAGAAGGAAGTCGACGTCCCACACGAGACGCTGATCAAGGAAGGCTTCCCGGAGTCGAAAGTCGGCACCTTCAAACTGTACGGCCCGGTCGGGTGCGAACACTGCAACGGCGGCTATCGAGGCCGAGTCGGGATTTACGAAGTCGTAAAAAAAACGCCGGAACTGGAGCGCATCATCATGGAAGAAGGCAACTCGCTGGAGATTTCCAGGCAGATGCGCAAGGATGGTTTCAATGACCTGCGCACATCAGGGTTGTCGAAAGCTATGCAGGGCATTACCAGCCTGGAAGAAGTCAATCGCGTGACCAAGGATTAAGCATGGCCAGTAAAGCAGTCAAAGTCAGTGTTTTCACCTGGGAAGGCGTAGACAAGAAAGGCGGCAAGATCAGCGGTGAATTGAGTGGCCACAATCCGGCGCTGATCAAGGCTCAACTTCGTAAGCAGGGCATCAACCCGACTAAAGTGAGGAAGAAAACGGTCTCGATCTTCGGCAGGGGTAAAAAGATCAAACCGCTGGACATCGCTTTTTTCTCTCGGCAAATGGCGACGATGATGAAGGCTGGCGTTCCACTGCTGCAGTCGTTCGACATCATCAGCGAAGGTTCGGAGAATCCGAACATGCGCTCTCTTGTCGACTCACTGAAACAAGAAGTATCTGCAGGTAACAGTTTTGCGACCGCCCTCAGACAAAAGCCAGAACACTTCGATGATCTTTTCTGCAATCTGGTGGACGCTGGCGAGCAGGCGGGAGCTCTGGAAAGCCTGCTGGATCGTGTTGCGACCTACAAGGAAAAAACCGAAAAGCTGAAAGCCAAGATCAAGAAAGCCATGACTTATCCAGCTGCAGTTCTGGTGGTGGCTATCATTGTTTCCGGTATTTTGCTCATCAAAGTGGTTCCCCAGTTCCAATCGGTTTTTGCCAGTTTCGGAGCGGAACTGCCTGCTTTCACGCTCATGGTGATAGGGCTTTCGGAGATAGTACAAACTTGGTGGCTTGCAATTCTTGGCCTTTTCATCGCGGGCATTTTTCTGTTCAAACGGTCCTATAAACAGTCACAGAAGTTTCGCGACAGTATTGACAGATTTTTGTTGAAAATCCCTATTATTGGGCCGTTGATCTTCAAGTCGTCGGTGGCGCGGTACGCTCGGACACTCGCAACCACTTTTGCTGCAGGCGTCCCGCTAGTCGAAGCCCTGGACTCGGTTGCGGGCGCAACCGGTAATGTCGTATTCAGAAATGCGGTCATGAAGATCAAGCAAGATGTCTCAACGGGCATGCAACTAAACTTTTCGATGCGCTCCACTGGCGTTTTCCCGAGCCTTGCCATCCAGATGACCGCCATCGGGGAAGAGTCCGGAGCACTGGACAGTATGCTCGACAAGGTCGCCACCTATTACGAAGATGAAGTCGATAACATGGTCGACAGCCTGACCAGCCTCATGGAGCCAATGATCATGGCGGTACTTGGGGTCATCGTCGGCGGTCTGGTGATCGCCATGTATCTGCCGATATTCAAACTTGGAAACGTTGTCTGACATGCCCCTCCTCGACTTTCTGGCCAGCTCAACGCTGGCCTTCGTTATTTTCGTTGCCGTACTCGGTCTCCTGATCGGAAGCTTCCTCAACGTCGTGGTCTACCGCTTACCCAAAATGATGGAGAACGACTGGAAAGCCCAGTCTCGTGAAATGCTCGGCCTGCCCGCCGAGCCTGAACAGCCCACCTTCAACCTGATCCTCCCCCACTCCCGTTGCCCCCACTGCGCGCATCAGATCCGTCCCTGGGAAAACCTGCCGGTGGTCAGCTACCTGATGCTTGGCGGCAAGTGTTCGCAATGCAAGGCTCCGATCAGCAAGCGCTATCCGCTGGTCGAACTGGTCTGTGCGGTGTTGTCGGCCTATGTGGCCTGGCATTTCGGCTTTTGCTGGCAGACGGCAGCAATGCTGGTGCTGAGTTGGGGCTTGCTGGCGATGAGCCTGATAGACGCCGACACCCAGCTGCTGCCGGACTCACTGGTACTGCCGTTGATGTGGCTGGGCCTGATCGTCAACGCATTTGGTCTGTTCACGTCGTTAAGCGACGCTTTGTGGGGTGCCGTGACGGGGTATCTGTCGTTGTGGTCGGTGTTCTGGCTGTTCAAGCTGATCACAGGCAAGGAAGGCATGGGCTACGGCGACTTCAAACTGCTGGCCATGCTCGGGGCGTGGGGCGGCTGGCAGATCCTGCCGCAGACGATCCTTCTGTCGTCGCTGGTGGGCGCGATTCTCGGCGTGATCATGATGCGATTGCGCAATGTCGAATCCGGTACTCCGATCCCCTTCGGTCCTTATCTGGCCATCGCGGGGTGGATCGCTTTGCTCTGGGGTGGTCAAATAACCGACTCCTATTTGCAGTTTGCCGGTTTCAAATGACCCACCCTGATCAAAAACCCTGGATTCTCGGCCTGACTGGCGGCATCGGCAGCGGTAAAAGTGCGGCAGCGCAGTGCTTCATCGACCTAGGCATTCATACCGTGGATGCCGATCATGCTGCGCGCTGGGTCGTGGAACCTGGACGGCCGGCGTTGGAACAAATCGTCGAGCACTTTGGCGCAGGCGTTCTGCAGACCAGCGGTGAGCTGGATCGGGGTGCGCTGCGCAAGCTGATCTTCGAACTGCCCGAAGAACGGCGCTGGCTGGAGTCACTGCTGCATCCGCTGATCAATCAGGAAATCAGCCGGTATCTGGCGCGTGCCACATCACCTTATACCATCCTGGTGTCACCACTGCTGATCGAATCCGGTCAGTACCGCACGGTCCAGCGATTGTTGGTGATCGATGCACCCCAGGCACTGCAGATAGAGCGCACCATGCTGCGCGACAGCTCAAGCCAAGAGCAGGTCCAGGCCATCCTCAAGGCTCAGGTGCAACGCGAAGAGCGCTTGCGCCATGCCGACGATGTGCTGGTCAACGATCAGGATACTGCCTGGCTGAAAAGCGAAGTCGAGCGGCTGCACCACTTTTACCTTACTTTGCGTGGAGGCCAATCATGAGCCAACCAATGACCGTTCAATGCCCAACCTGCGGCGCGCCCGTGGAATGGAGCGCGGCCAGCCCCAACCGTCCGTTCTGCTCGGACCGCTGCAAACTGATCGACCTCGGTGCCTGGGCATCGGAAGAACACGCCATTCCGGTGAGTCCGGATGCAGAAGACGACCTGTTCTCGGGTGATCTGGAAGCGCCGCACAGAGGGCACTGAGGCTTAAGCGGGTTCTTTTCTCGAGCAACTCCATCGCCTGATGATCGTTACCACGCACTGCGTCCGCTCAAGAATGTGACGCAGAGCGTCACGGGATGCATGCCCACGCGCGATGGGCACGATCAGCGCGCGGTAAACCCTGATCGTTCCCAAGCCCCAGCGATCATCGTTAACCACAAGTCTTGCTGCAACCAACGGACTGTGGGAGGCGGCTTGCCGGCGATCCAGCCGACGCGGTATGTCAGGGAAATCGCGTCATCGTTAATCGCCGGCAAGCCGCCTCCCACGGTCCGGTGTTTGCTGCGCGACAGCGCTACGTCGAAGACGTGGTGCCGCCTCCCACAGGGTATGCATTCAGTCAGATACTTTCGTTTTGCCCCGGCAGGATCACACCTCCTCCGTTACGGCTTCTCCAGCGCCGCACGCAACGTCTCGGCACTCCCGAACTGTTGCTGAGTCACCAACTGCCCATCGCGCAATTGCAACCACAGGACTTTATCCTCGTCACCCGCGTACTGCGGCACGATGCGGGCTTCGCGGTCGAGCATGACGCGGTAGGTGTAGTCGCGCATTTTGGGGATGGCGAACATTTTGGCGATGATGGTTGGCATTTTCTGGATGTCGGCCACGAAGACGGTGTTGCGCGCTTCGAGAAAGCCCTTGGGTTTTTCCGCCAGCGCGGCGTTGACCAGTTTGGCGGCGTCCATGCTTCTGGCGACCAGCAGGGTTTGCGTCTGGTTGTTGAGGGTATAGGGCTGATCGTACTGATCGAGCAGTGTCCATGGCGCCAGGCGCTCGCCGGTTTGCAGGGCATTGGCCGTCAGCGGCAGCAGGGCCAGGAACAGCAGGGGCAGAAATTTCAACGGGGCACTCCTCGAAAAGGTACTGTTTGCCAAAGGGCGGTTACGGCCGGTCAAAATGAAAGCCAGTTTACACCCACACATTCTCTCTTCCAGTGACGGCGATTAGAACGCTAAGCTTGAGCCTATGGATGACTCAGACTACTTACGCCTGTTGACGATCCAGGCCGAACAAGCCAACGCCTTTCTTTCCAATGCGCGAAAGTGGGAGCGTGAGCGGTGGGTTTGTCAGCGCCTGCTGCAGGGCCTGAACATCCCGCATCGCAACGAAGACTTCACGCCTGCAGGCCAGGAGCCGCCGGACGTGCTGTTTCGTGACGCCTGCTTCGAAGTGTTTTTCGTACTCGACGAGGGTCGCCGTCTCAATGACGAGTGGCGCGAGGAGTTGGAGCGACGACGCAGCGCCTTCTCCCTGAGCCAACTGGTGCGCCGTGAGGCCAAGCCCAAGCGCATCCCAGCCTCCGAACTGCTGCGACGCCTCGCCCCCACCCTGCGCAAGAAATCCCACAACTACCGTGAACGGGGCCTGGACCTCGGCGAGCTGGACATCATTGCCTTCGCCAGCCTCAAGCGCGAAGTGCTGGACCTCAACAGCCATTTCCCACCGCCCACCGAGTACCTGCGTCAAGGCTGGCGCTCTCTGTCACTGGTGGGGCCGACCTTTGCCCGTGTATTGTTCGCGCACCCGGATGCCCCGGACTTTCTGCGTACCAATCTGGGCCGCAGTGTCGTTTTCGATGTTGGAATCAGTTTATGAGCCCGTTACAGGAACTGCTGGCCGACGTCCCGCAGCACGGTCGTGTGCGCTGGATCGGCGTGCGGCCCGAATCACGTGTCGACATGATCGAGCTGGATGCCGTGGAAGCGCGCCGCGAAGCCGGACTGACCGGTGACCACTCGCGCCCCGGACCGCGTAACGCCCGGCAGGTCACGCTGATTCAGTGGGAACATTTGGCTGTGGTCAGCTCTCTTCTGAACAGGTCGGCGGAAAATCCCATCGTGCCTCAGGACCTGCGCCGTAACCTGGCGATCAGCGGCATCAATCTGTTCAGCCTGAAGGGACGCCGTTTCAGGATCGGCCAGGCGATTTTCGAGACCACGGGCTGGTGTCAGCCTTGCGCGCGCCTTGAGCAACGGCTCGGCCATGGGACCTTTCAGGCGGTGCGCGGGCATGGCGGAATTACCGCCCGAGTGATACAAAGCGGAATCATCCGGCTGGACGACACGCTTCAGGTCGAACCGCTGGAAAGCACCGATTCATGGCCTCCTGCCAGGCAGTACGCGCGAAACGAAACGTAAGACGAGACATAAAATGAGCAGCCGTCTGAACCCGGACGACCAACGGCGTGTCGAAGAATACCTTCAGACGCCCCAGCACCAAGTCGAGCGCAGGCCTTTCCGGCCTTGGCTGCTCCTGATCATGCTGGTGGTCGTGGTCATCGGACTGGGCCTGCTGAGCCGTTTTCTGAGCCATCTGACGCTATGAGCTGCCTTGCGCTCGCGAAGATCGAGCTCCTCCCGAATTCCTTAAACCTTCTGAGTAATCCTTATGACTCATCGTATTGTCATCGTTGGTGGAGGCGCTGGCGGTCTGGAGCTGGCTACCCGTCTGGGTAAAACCCTGGGCAAGAAAGGCACGGCCAGCGTCACGCTGGTGGACGCCAACCTCACCCACATCTGGAAGCCGCTGCTGCACGAAGTGGCGGCCGGCTCATTGAACTCGTACGAAGACGAGCTCAACTACGTGGCGCAAGCCAAATGGAACAACTTTCAGTTCCAGCTGGGGCGCATGACCGGTCTTGACCGCACCAGCAAACAGGTGCATCTGGCCGCCACGCTGGACGAGAACGGTGCCGAACTGGTCCCGGCACGCAGTCTGGATTACGACTCTCTGGTTCTGGCAGTCGGTAGCACCACCAACGACTTTGGCACCAAGGGCGCTGCGGAACACTGTCTGTTTCTCGACACCCGCAAGCAGGCCGAGCGTTTCCACCAACAACTGCTCAACCACTACCTGCGTGCGCATGCCGGTCAGACGGACGCTGCCCAGGAAATCACGGTTGCCATAGTCGGAGCCGGTGCGACAGGCGTTGAGTTGGCGGCCGAGTTGCACAACGCAGCCCACGAACTGGCCGCTTACGGGCTGGGTCAGATCAAGCCGGAAAACCTGCGCATCACCGTGATCGAAGCAGGCCCGCGGGTTCTGCCGGCGCTGCCCGAGCGCATCGGTAGCCCGGTCCACAAGACCCTGAACAAGCTCGGCGTGACGGTGCTGACCAACGCTGCGGTCAGCGAAGTCACGGCCGACAGCCTGATCACGGCAACCGGTGAGGTCATCCCTGCAACCCTGAAAGTCTGGGCGGCAGGCATTCGTGCCCCGGCATTCCTCCATGAGCTGGACGGACTGGAAAGCAACCGCATCAACCAGCTGCAGGTGTTGCCGACTCTGCAAACCACTCGCGACGAAAACATCTTTGCCTTCGGCGACTGCGCCGCCTGCCCGCAAAAAGGCACCGACCGCAATGTCCCGCCTCGCGCTCAGGCTGCACACCAGCAGGCCTCATTGCTGGTCAAATCCCTGCGCCTGCGGATCGAAGGCAAGACGCTGCCGGAATACACCTACAAGGACTACGGCTCGCTGATCTCACTGTCCAGCTTCTCGGCGGTGGGCAATCTGATGGGCAACCTGACAGGCAGTGTCATGCTCGAAGGCTGGTTGGCGCGGATGTTTTACGTGTCGCTGTACCGCATGCACCAGATGGCGCTTTACGGCATGTTCCGCACGCTGATGCTGATGCTGGGCAGCCGGATCGGCAAAGGCACCGAGCCACGGATGAAGCTGCACTAACAGATCGTGATCGGGCATGCCGATGTTCTGCATTGGCATGCCTTCCCGGATATCTCCGTGTCCTGCGGAGCCTCCTGAACAGAACTCCCTGGCCTTGAATCACCGATTCAAGGTTGACCTTACCCGCCTCTTCTTCTCCCCTCACCTTCACCACACCGTTCAAGCTGCGTACAGCCAGTGCTTGCCATATTTGCCTGGCCAGCATGTTCTGTTGCCATCGAAGCGGTCCGGCCAAAATGTATCAAACCTGACACACGCCGGACGCTTGGCCCTACACGACGCACCTCACATTCTGGTTGATCCGCCTCTGTGCTCATAACGACAAGCCCCTCACGGGCATCTTTTTCAGACGAGCGAACGACCTGCTGCCATGAACAACATGAACCCGTTGAAGACCTTCCAGAACGAGCCCTTGCTGGATGTGATGTACGGCCCGATGCAACCGGAGTTGCTGCGCGAGGAGGTGCTGGCCGATTTACTCGAAGCCACGGCGCAGCAATATCCCGAGCAGATAGCGCTCATTTTTGGCGAGCGTCGGCTCACTTACCGTGAACTGAACCGGCAGGCCGATCAGGTGGCGTCGGCGCTGATTCAGGCAGGCGTAAAGCCTGGCCATATCGTCGGGCTCTGGTTGCCGCGAGGCATTGAGCTGCTGGTGATGCAGGCCGGTATTGCCAAGACCGGTGCCGCCTGGCTGCCGCTCGACCTGGACACCCCAGTGGATCGCCTGCAAATCTGCATCGAGGACGCTGGCGCGACAGGTGTGGTCTGCAATCAATCCCTTGGCATCCTGTTGCGTGATACCGGGCTGACCGCATGGACTGCAGAAGCGTTGCTGATGCCAACCGATTCAGCCCCGATGCGCCGCAGCGGCGCTTTGCCGGATCATCCGGCCTACGTCATCTACACCTCAGGCTCTACAGGCAAGCCCAAGGGCATCGTGATTTCCCAGCGCAGCATCTGCCACTTCCTGCGCAGCGAAAACGCGGTACTCGGCATCCGTGCGAGCGACCGCATCTACCAGGGCTTCTCGGTCGCGTTCGACATGTCGTTCGAGGAAATCTGGATTGGCTATCTGGTAGGCGCAACCCTATGGATTGGCCCCAAGGAAACCAGTGGCGATCCCGAGACCCTGCCGCGCCTGCTGAATGAACAGCAGATCACCGTTTTGCATGCGGTGCCGACGTTACTGGCCCTGTTCAGCGAAGACGTACCGAGTCTGCGGCTGATCAATCTGGGCGGCGAAATGTGCCCCGAGTCGCTGGTGGATCGCTGGTCAAAACCGGACCGGCAGATGTTCAACACCTACGGCCCCACCGAAGCCACGGTGTCCGCCAGTCTGGCGCGACTGTCGCCCGGCCGCCCGGTCAATATTGGCCAGCCGCTGCCCAACTACGGCCTGCTGATCATCGCCCATGATTCACAGGTTGGCAGCGAACACCCGCCCACGCTGTTGCCACGCGGACAGACCGGCGAGCTGTGCATCATCGGTCCCGGTGTTGCCGAAGGTTATCTCGGGCGCCCGGACCTGACCCGGGACAGGTTCATCCCCAACCCGTGGTCCATCGGCCATCATGACGCCCGCCTGTATCGCACCGGGGATCTGGCGCGTATTGACCATGAAGGGCAGGTGCATTGCCTGGGTCGTGCGGATGATCAGGTCAAGATTCGCGGTTTTCGTGTCGAACTCGGTGAGATAGAAGCCTTGATGGCGCAGGAACCCGGCGTTGGCACTGTAGCCGTGCTGTTGCGCAACGATAACGGGCTCGATCAACTGGTCGCCTATGTGGTGTGTGACGATGCGCCGCCAGCCGCATTCACGAGCCGTCTGCGCAAGGCGCTGCAGGCACAGCTTCCGCCCTACATGGTGCCGAATCAGTTCGAGCTGCTCGAGTCCATGCCGCGCCTGATGTCCGGCAAGATCGATCGCAAGGCGCTCAAGGCGCGTCCGTTGAAAGTCGATGATGCCGGAGCCGAATCCGATGTCGCTGAAACGCCCGGCGAAGTTGCGCTTTTCGCAGCGTTGGCCGCGTTGTTTCCAGGCGTGCCGATCCGTCGGCATGCCGACTTTTTTACCGATCTGGGCGGGCATTCCTTTTTTGCCGCCCGACTGGCCTCCGCACTGCGCGCCGACCCGCGCTTCGCGCACATTACCGTGCGCGACATCTATCAACAGCGGCGGGTCGACGCCATCGCTGCCGTTCTCGAACAGACGCCTCAAGCCAGCGTTGAATCCGCGCCATGGACGCCACCTTCAGCCTGGCGACGCTGGCGCTGCGGCGTAGCGCAGGCACTGGCGCTACCAGTGATGGTCAGCCTGCGCATGTCACAGTGGCTCGCGCCATTCTTCACGTATCACTACCTGACCGGTTCACCGGACGACTCCGTCGCCTTGGCCACGCTCGCGTCGGTCGTGGTGTTCCTGATCGCCACCATTCTGCAGTTCATGATCGCGCTGTCAGGTAAATGGCTGATCGCCGGCCGCCTCAAACCCGGCGTCTACCCACTGTGGGGCATGACCTACTTTCGCTGGTGGGCCGCCGATCGCATGGTCGAGTCGGCACCGACCTACCTGTTGAGCGGGTCGTCACTCTACCCGGCATGGCTGCGTGCGCTGGGTGCAAGGATCGGGCGTGACGTGATCATTGGCGGCGCGGTAGTACGCAGCCCCGACCTGCTGCAGCTCGATGACGGTGTCAGCGTCGGCAACGGCGTCAGCTTTGAAAATGCACGCGTCGAACGCGGCCAGTTGCATCTGGGCCAGATCACGTTGCAGGCCAACGCCTGCGTCGGGTCCTACGTGATCATGGAAGGCAATACCGGCGTGGGCCCACTGGGTCATCTGGAGTCACAGTCTGCACTGGCAGAAGGCCGCGAAGTGTCCGCAGGTCGTATTTGGCAGGGCTCACCGGCGCGCGATGTCGGCTCGTTCGACACCCGGAACCAACCTCAGCGGCCTGCCGTGAGTAAAAACCGTCTGCGCGCAGAAACGCTGTTCTTCACAGCAGGCATTCTGTTGATCGCTACGCTGTTTTTCATTCCGGTTTTCCCCACCTTTTTCCTGATGGACTGGTTTGACGCACAGCACGTATTGCCTTGGCTGGCCGGCACCAGCGTAGGCAGCCAACTCGCCCGGTACTTCATGCTGGCCTTTCCGGCGAGCGCAGTGCTGATTGTCGCGACGGCACTCGCATCGGCTGCCTTGCGCTGGATTGCCCTGCCCCGACTCAAGCCGGGACGCTACGCCGTGCACAGCAACACCTATTGCGCCAAATGGCTGATCAGCCACATTCAGGAGGCGAGCCTTAACGTGCTTTCCGGCATCTACGCGACGGTGTACGCGCCTTTCTGGTACAGGCTGTTGGGCGCAAAGGTTGGCCGTAATGCCGAAATCTCCAGCGCTCAGGGTGTGATCCCCGACATGCTGACCCTGGGTGATGAAACCTTCATCGCCGATGCCGTGATGCTGGGTGACGAACGCATCGACGGCGGCTGGATGACCCTGCAGCCGACCGTGATCTCCAACCGCAGTTTTGTCGGCAATGGCAGTTACATCGCGGACGGCACCGTGCTGCCCGAGAACGTGCTGATCGGCGTTCACTCCAGCACGCCGCCCAACAATGAACTGGCAGATGGCGACACCTGGCTCGGCTCGCCACCGATCAACCTGCCCGCGCGCGAGCAGGCCAGTGGTTATCCCGAGTCGCTGACGTTCAAGCCCTCGGTACTTCGACGTCTGGCGCGAGGCTTGATCGAGGGTATTCGTATCGTTACGCCAAATGCCGTGATGATTGCCGTCGGCTACACCGTCATGCTGGACCTCATGCCCCTCACTGAGGAAGGCCGATGGGGCGCCGTTATGGTCTATCTGGCGTTGATCGGTCTGGCTTACAGCGTGGGCAACTTCTTACTGGTAGCTGGCTTGAAGTGGTTGCTCATCGGCAGATACCAAAAGCGTGCCACGCCAATGTGGACTCCGTTTGTCTGGCTGTCCGAAGGGATCACCAGTCTTTACGAGGGCATGGCAGCGCCGCACTTCATGCGGTACCTGCGAGGCACGCCGTGGCTGCCGCTGGCCTTTAACCTGCTCGGCTGCAGGATTGGCCGAGGCGTTTACATGGACACGACCGACATTACTGAATTCGACTGCGTGAACATTGGCGCGGACAGTGAACTGAATGCCGGTGCCTGCCCGCAGACCCACCTGTTCGAAGACCGGGTGATGAAAATCGACCAGGTGAACATCGGCGAGCGGGTGTACATGGGACCACGCAGCGCCGTGCTTTACAGCGCAGACGTAGGCAACGACGCCCACCTGGGCTCGCTGACGCTGGTCATGAAAGGCGAAAACATCCCCGCGCTCAGCCGTTGGGCGGGGTGTCCGGCGGCGCCTGCCAAGGCATGAGTCTTTAAAGCAGCCAAGAAAGCTCTCGGCACTAGCGAGGTTGTTCAGTATATGAGCAGCAATCTGACGATATGCCAGAAAAACCGTAACGTACTTCTAGTCCGCGTTGAGCTGGAGCGAAACACCACGAGGGCAGAGGCGCGGGTGAGCATCCGGGCACACCTGTGCGACGCCCTCGTCAACTGGCTTGGCGTAGGCTCTGAAACGATCACGTTCATCAACTTGCCCGGACAAGCTCCTCGAATCATGATTGATGATTTGCCGGAGCCTGGATTGTCCATCAGCCATGAAGCCGGGTTATCCCTTGCGGCCGTCAACCTTCAAGGCCCGGTCGGGGTCGATCTGGTATATGTGCAAGAAATTCCAGACTGGCATTTGGTCGCACGAGACTATCTAGGCCCGACGACAGCCAGTAGGTTGCTGGCCACTCCAGCGGCAGTGCGCCCATTCGCCTTCGCAAATGCCTGGTGTCAGCATGAAGCACTTTCCAAGCTGAACGGCCAGCCGCTTTCAGAGTGGAAAGAGCATCTGGATCTGGCAGGAAATATCTCAAGGATCGACTTGCCGATGCCTTGGCTGGGCGTGTTGGCTTTGCCAAGATGACAACCCTTCATAAACAAGAGGCTTCCTTGGAACGCATCGGCCCAATGAGTCCTCTCACACATGAGAAGACGATCACACAGTGGGCATCGCACTGTGCCTTTTGACAAAACTTTCATATTGATTGCAAGACAATATCCCATACCAAATATTTATGGTTTTAACGATCTTGCTGGCAATCGGCCACAGATTTTGAGGAAAAGTCTTACATCATACAGCGTGAAAAACTCTGATATGATTTCCTTAAACGGCCTTTATGATTCCACTTTGCCACTGACCTTCAATTTTCACTGCTTCCAATAACGAGAACACATGTCCGAAAATCTCATTGCTCATGCTTTCAGTGTTGATCAGGCGCGTCGAAGTGCTCTGAAGCAACAACGGCCAGCCGTAATCTGGTTCACGGGCCTCAGTGGGGCAGGAAAATCCACAGTGGCCAATGCCCTTGAGCTGGCGCTGACTGATGCAGGCCGTCACACGTATCTGCTCGATGGAGACAATATTCGTCTGGGTCTTTGCCGTGACCTTAGTTTCACCGACAAGGATCGTGAAGAAAATATCAGACGTATCGCAGAAGTCGCCAAACTGTTTGTAGATGCCGGGATAATCACGATTAGTGCATTTATCTCTCCTTTTCTTCGTGACCGTGAACTGGCCAGAAAAGTTATCGGCGAGCACAACTTTATCGAAGTATTCATTGATACGCCCTTGGCCGAATGTGAACGCCGCGACCCGAAAGGTCTGTATGGCAAAGCGCGTCAGGGCCTGATCAAGAATTTCACCGGCATAGATTCTGCTTACGAAGCCCCCGTGTCGCCCCATATTACGATTAACACGCTTGAGGAAAGTCTTTCGGACGCAACTACCCGCCTGATGGAGTATCTCGCCAAGCGAGAACAACAATGAAGACATTGGTCATCATTGGTTCAGGCTTCAGTGGGACCGTTACGGCAATCGAGTTTTTACGGCGACGGGCAGGAGAAGTGCAACTTGTCATCGTCAACCGTTCAGGCTCCATGGCTCGCGGTCTCGCTTACGGGACCAATAGCTCTCAGCACCTGCTCAACGTTCCTGCGGGTAACATGACAGCGCTTGTGGATGAGCCTGACTCCTTCCTTGACTACTGCCAGGCGATGTATCCAGAGTCAGCCGGGCATTCGTTTATGCCACGCAAGCTCTACGGACAGTATCTGCACACGCTGCTGGACACTGAATTGAAGCAGCGTAGTGAAACTGCACGCCACGTAGTCGCTGAGGTGACGCACATCGAACGCAGTGGTGAATGCGCGCTACTTTATTTGAGCACCGGAGAGGTACTGAAGGCCGATCACGTCGTACTGGCTTTCGGAAACTTTTCTCCCCTCAAGCCCGCGCTGATGAAAGCCCCGGAATTGCAGGATCACTACCATAATGACCCATGGGCAATATCCAAACAAAACCCGATAGCTCCCCAGGATCCGGTCCTGTTATTAGGCAGTGGCTTGACTGCACTGGATGTACTTGCCAGTTTGAAACAAAACGAACACCACGGAGCCATTTACATGCTTTCGCGCAGAGGCCTTCTGCCGGTTGCACATAGAAAAATGAAGCAACCAGGCCTCAATGTGAGCAATGTGAATGACACGTTACTAAGTGGACCTGCGACAGTGCTGACCTATCTCAGATCAATACGCAGCCTCATCGAGACCCATCGATGCGACGGTATAGACTGGCGGGACATCCTGGCGACTTTAAGACCCATTACGCCCAGCCTCTGGAAACGACTCCCCGAACCGGAACGCAAGCGCTTCCTGCGTCACCTTCAACCGTTTTGGGATGTACACCGCCATAGAGCCGCCCCGCAAACCTACAGTACGTTTGAGGCAGGACTGGAATCGGGGCAAGTGACAGCCATCGCGGGAAGGCTGACCGATGTCAGGCACAGCGCAGGCATGCTGGATTTGACTGTTCGAACCCGAAAAGCACAGCAGACCCTGCTGATCAGCGTGAGACATGTCATCAACTGCACGGGCCCCAACTCTAACCTGGCACACATTGACGAGCCATTTATCACGGGGCTTATAAACAATGGCACCCTAGTCCCTGACAGGCTCGGACTCGGGCTCCAAACAGATGACCAACTGGCAGTGGTCGACCAGCAGGGCCACCCATCAGACTGGCTGAGCTATGTGGGTCCAATGCTTAAGGCAGGCTGGTGGGAAGCTACCGCAGTTCCAGAGTTGCGTCAGCACTCGAGAAACCTGGCAATCAGGCTGGCGGACTCGCTTTGAAATGTTCGCCAAGTCCTGGCTGAGGCTCTTGGCGCTGTATAAGGAAACAGACTGACTACGGAATACGTCTGTATGCATCGGCAGCCCAATGAGCTGTTCTGGCAAGGCCTTCAGCCATGGAGACTTTGGGCACCCATCCCAGCTCGCTTTCAGCCAGCGCATTGCAAAGAATGCTGACCGGAACGTCGAACGGTCGGCCGGGCTTGTAGATGCGTTCTACCTTGCGTCCAACCACTGTCTCCACCTTGTCAATCAGATCGTTCAGGTTCAGACCATGACCAGAACTGATATTGAAGACCGACTTCGTACCTTCATATTCAGCGGCCTTCAAGAATGCATCAGCAACATCGCCTATATAGACATAGTCACGCGTCACCGTCCCATCGCCCCAGACCTCGATGGGCTTGTCGGAAAGCGCCTTGTGAAGAAAGGCTGCGACCGCCCCTTGAGCCGTTTCAAGTCGCTGACGTTCGCCGTAAGGATTGGACACGCGAAGTACGACCTGCTTGATTCCATACAAATCGCTGTAGAGCTTCAGGTATTTCTCGATGGCAAGCTTGGTAATGCCATAGGAAACCACGGGCTCGGTCGGATGTTTTTCATCTACCGGCAAGTACTGGGGAAGTCCATAAACAGTACCGCCTGAAGAAATGAACACGATCCTTTTGACGCCCTTGACCAGCATCGCGTTCAGCATCTGCAGCGACGACACCATATTGCTCTGCACGTCGTAGATAGGGTCGTCGTTGGAGCTTTTAGGCAGTGTGGTCGAAACCAGGTGTAAGACCACGTCCATCCCGTCCAGTGCATCCTCTACATCGTGTACCGAAGCAAGGTCGCCAGTGGTCCATTCGACATGCTCGCTGGGAAGAAAACTACGAAAGGGCTCAACACGAGGTCTTTCAAATACCCGAACAAAATGTCCAGCTGCCAAGAGCTTGTCAACAATGGTCGAGCCGATGAAGCCGCCACCACCAAATACTACGTATTTCATTTGAATATTCCCTTCGCGCCGCTCTTCTGGGTGAGGCTTAGGGCCTCGCGGTAGACTATATCGTAATTCTTGAACAACTGTTCCGGATCAAATTTTCTCGCCGCAGCAGGTACCTGAGAGCGAATGTTTCTCAACAGTCCCGATTCTGGAGCAGCCAGCTCCACGACCAGGTCTGCGAGCTTATCTACCGAAATTTCCCACTCCGACAATTCGAAAAGTGTGCCAGCCATTCCGTCGTCAGTCAGCAGCATTGACCTGATTTCGCCAATATCACTGGCCAGCAGCGGTGTTCCCGCGTGCAGGCAGTCAATGAGCACGAGTGGATAACTTTCACCCTTGAATCGGGAAGGCAAAAGACCGACATCGGCCAATGCAAAATAATCACGAATATTTTTCTTGAAGCCCAATAGGTGAACACCCTCAATTGCCGGGGCATCCTTGAGCATATCGTACTGCGGCCCTTCGCCAATCAACACAAGATGAATTCGCCGCTTTGACCTGCTTTGCGCCGCCTGCACAGCGGCCACAGCCTCGGCCCAGCCCTTTTCCGGAATCGCCCTACTGACCAGGCAAAGCACGAAGTCCGCTTCATCAATGTCAAGCTCAGCCCGGCTGATCTGGCCAATAGGAGTCAAAGGCAACGCGTTATCCACACGAGTGAAGTGCTTGGCGGCAATGAAATCGGAGGAGAACGGCCTGAGATTTTTCTCTGCCGTATAGACTATTCGATCAAATCCTCTCTCCATCAGCGGCAAAATGGATTTCATCTGCGCCTCAGGCATCATTTCGTACATGCCGTGCATGCTGACTACATGACGAGGCCCGCCCTGCCCCAAAAGCAGAGATGCAAACGTTATGTCCACCCACGCGTGATGAGAGTGTATTACTTCAACGCCGAGATCCTTAAAGACCCAAGGCGCATGCTCAAGCTCCTTCAGACGCAAAAGAGGGATGTCCCGGTGGAGCATGGCGCGAACACCTGGCTCGGTAGGCTGCTCATGGCAGTTTAAAACGGTCACGCCATAACCGTGTTCTTTCATAAGATTTGCAAGCATGAGCGGGAAGGTCTCGCCCCCACCTGCTGCCAGCGCATAAGCAATAATCAACAGATTGGGCTTGCGTAGCGACGAGTGAGACATTATGCGCTCGATATTGAACAATGCATCGAGGCCGTCCGCCGGCTGATCGGGTCGGCACCGTGACCATTGCTGGCGCAAATCGTCTTCGAGACGTTCAAGCATCAGAGGCGCCAGGTCGTATAACGCAACCATCTGGGTGGCCACGTACTCGTACTCACGGTAGTAAAGATCGGTGGACTGTGACGTTGTGGACGTATTGCTGTCGTGCTGTCGATAATAATTGGTGGCTGAAGGCGTATAGGAAACCAGACCGCCGCGAATAAGGTGTAGATAAAATACCCAGTCACCACATACCCTCATGCTCGACCAGGCCTGATCGTCCATCAGAGGCATATCCCGCGAGTTGCGAAACATCGCACTACTTACGTTTGGGACAATATTCTTGAGCGACCAGCAGTTATTCACAAGCCAATGCGCTGACTTGACGAATGGCAGATGCCAGAAAGACGGTCCCATAAAGGGCAGGTATTCTTCAAGAGACCAGGTCAGCTTACCTGACTTACCCGAGACAAAGACCGAACGAACGAACGAAAGCATAACCGCTTCGTTGGCGAAATGGCGGACGTTCTCCTCAACAAAGTTGGGCGAGCAGTAGTCATCACTCTCTGCGATCCAGACCAACTCGCCATCTGCGAGGCCAAGCCCCTTTTTCCATTGCTTGAAAACACCGCCAGAGTTCGTTTCGTTGAAAATACAGCGTGTCGTGGACGCATAACGGGTCGCGTATTCAGACAGGATCGCCCGACTGTCATCACCCGAACAGTCATCCAGCAAAATCACTTCGATATTTGAATAGGTCTGCGCATAAATAGAATCAAGGCGCTCACGCAAGTAACGGCCGTGGTTATAGTTTGGGACGATTACGGTAACCAACGGACGATAGTCGTCGACAGGCTTGCTCTCCCTGTCGTAAAAATCCGATGCTGCAGAGGACATCGCGTCCATTCCCGCACCATGGCCATTTCTCAATAGCAGTGCCACCGCTCGTGTGCGCAAACCACTCACGCCGTGCTTTCGGTAAAGCTCAATGGTCTTGGAAACAGCAAGCCCCAGGGAACCGTAATGATCGACCGCATATTTGGCCGCTCGCAATGGACGCACCAGGCGCGACCCGATACCTACCAAGGTGCCGCGAGCCTTGCGCAAACTGCGGCGAACATTATCCCAGTCACCTCGCAGGAGATGACCGGCGAAACGGACAGGCGTGGTAACGCGCCAGGACATCGACGAGTAAACGTGTGAAAGCTCGGCTTGATGCTCGATCAAAAGCGACTGAATCTTGAGCTCTCGCTCCCTAATCGACTCTCCAAGCTGAAGCTTCAAGTCTTCGATGGCATCATCTTTTTGTTGTAACTTCAAATACAAGTTACACAGTATTTGCTGCGAGTCGTCAGCAACTTCATCGCTGCTCAGGGATGACGACACAAGCTCTGGAAACGACGCGAAATGACGCTCATCATTAGCGAGCACTTGCTGGACGCCCTCTTCACGCGTAACAGAATCTTTGCGCGTCACTGTTTACCACCTCTCCTGCCACCTTAAAAACCAACGGTAACAAAGTAAAAAAGCGCCCCTGTTATGGAGCAACTATGGATCCATGATCTGCAGCGACCAGCATTGGCAAACCTAATCCAAATGCCATGGAGGGAAAAGCCTGAACCCCGCATGTAAGCCGAAGCGCCGCAAAGGTGGCAACCTGCCCAATAATAGCCACAAGCCATCAATCTTTGAAACCTGTTCAGAATCTACGCAGATACGCCATGATCGGAAAAAACCATGGAATTCTATTCTTTTAGGGTGACACAGTCAAAAAAATTTACAAAATACAGTTATTATTCAAGTAATAGTAAAAAAATGCCACGTGGTGGATAGTTAAAACCGTAGCGAAAACGGTGTACCCGGACAAAAATGTCCGGATACCGTTTATTCACATAGAGAACTTATTAACTTTAAAACGTTCGCCTCTCAATATCGGGAAAGCTCAATGTCACGACGAAATATATCAATGTACTGTTTTGCAACGGCATCAATCTTATATCGAGCGGCCACCGTAGGTACCAGCTTCAATGCGCGACGATACACTTCATCGTCCGAAGCGAACGAAGCGATCATTTTACCTGTATACCGGACAGGAACTTCCCAGTCTTCCAGTTCAATAACAGTACCTGCAATTGATTCTCCTGCAGACAGCATATTTTTAATATCGCCTACATCAGAGGCAATGTAGGGCTTACCGGCGAAGAGACAATCCACGATGGTCAGCGGGAAGCTCTCGGACTTGAACCACGTCAACATGATGCCCATGTCCGAGGCCGCATAGTATCCAACAGAGTTCTCGCTAAAGCCTGCCAGATGGACAAAGTCAGGCACACCGGCCTTGCAATACTCTTCGTAAACCGGTCCGTTACCTACCAGTATCAGCCGGATGTCACGCCCGGACAGAAGACGTGCGTGCTCTACCGAGGCAATGGATTCAGCCCATCCCTTGTCGGGAATGGCCCGACTGACACAGCACAATACAAAGGCATCCTGAGGGATGCCCATGCTGGCACGCGATACGGGCACAACTGTGGAAGTTGTCATGCCATTAGGAAGCTTGGTAAACCTCGCAGAGGTTTCATCATAAAGGCTATAGTCCTTGAACGGCCCAAGATTTTTTTCTGCGGTGTAGACCCAGGTCGTGACGCTCTTGTCAGCGATTTCAAGCTGCTCTTTAGTGACACCAAAAGCGTTGCCGTGCTCAATCATGCCGTGCAGCGACGCAACGTGAGAGCCGAGTTCGGAAAAAACGTCAGGCAACTGCAAAGGGTATTTCTGGATATGCCATTGATGCGTGTTCAGCGCCTCAATCCCGAAGTCATGGATAAGAGACTTCATGGCATCAACATCTGACGTTTCAATCAGGGGCACGTCGTTTCTCAGCATACGGCGGACACCATCCTCCCTAGGGTTCAAGCCCGCACTTAACAACAGAACAGACAATCCTTGTCGCTTGAACTCATTGGCCATACGAATAGGCAGAATTTCGGCTCCACCCGGGTAGAAGCCCATAGTAGAAACCAATACGTTCGGCTGTCGGTTTTCTCGCGCCTTGAGAATAGCGTCCACGTCGTACCATTCAAGAAACCGATCATCCCCATCAGGCAGATGATGATCGTAGGTCGCCCTTGAACTACTCTTTGACTGCTCAAGCAATGCTAAAGGAACGTTGTACAACGCTTGAACTGCACGCGCTGCGACACCCAACTCATTGTAAAAGGTACTTGTCCTGTAAGTCGCCTCTGCAGCACTACCGGGGTAACGCCTGAAATAGTTTCGAGCGTTCGTGGAGTAGGCGATTTTACCGCCACGGATTTGATGCAAATAGAAGACCCAGTCACCCGCGACCCTCATCGAGAGCCACTCAGGGTTATCGAGTAGAGGCATATCCAGCGGGCGCCTGAATACCACGCCACTTGCATTGGGAATTGTGTTTTTGATGCCCAACGCGAGATTGACCTCGTTGTGAGCTGTCTCAACGTAAGAACTCTCCCATCGATCAAAGCAAGCAAGGTCATTGACATAACCTTCAAACTCTCCAGGCATGGGCTTCTCATCAACGGTCACGAACATCGACTTCGCGTAAGCAAGCAGGACCGCTTCATCCTCAAACTCCGTCACCAGCGTTTCAAGGAAACGGCTGTTACAGAAATCGTCGCTTTCTGCGATCCAGACAAGATCGCCTGTCGATGCCTTGATACCTTTAGCCCACTGCCGGAATGTACTGCCCGAATTCGTTTCGTTAAACAGGGTGCGGGTCGTCTCCGGGTAACGCTCTGCATAGCTATTTAACAGCTCACGACTGCGATCAGACGATACATCGTCCATCAGAATCACTTCGATATTTTTATAGGTCTGCCCGTAGATCGTGTCCAGCCGGCGGCGCAGAAAGCGTTCATGATTGTAGTTAGGTACAAGAATAGAGACCTTGGGCATAACTGCACCTGAAGCGACGCCGGAGAGCGCGCGACTTGTCTCATTCAAACGACTGAAACCACTCTGACGATCAGGCTCAAGAAATAGCCCGCCATTCCAGTCGTTCCAAGCGTTGATAAACACGAAACGACGATCTTCGGGCTGTATTCTACGAGTGCTCAAAATCGCCGCATCCAGCCAACGGCGATACTCTTTGATATGGAAGCGCGAGTACAGAACCGATCTCTCAGGATTCTGCGAGGCATTATCGCGACCCAACGTAACCATACGGAAAACCGATGCAGAGCCGAACGCTTCCTTACAGCACCTGGCAACGGCTTGGGATACAACGACTGCGTACGGAGTTGCGTCAACATCTCCGTCAGTCACAAAAACGTTGTTACCTGTCTCTTCCAACGTTGGGTGGTATGAAATGTCCGTAACAGCATCAAACAACTGATTATCAGCAACTACATTTGCAAAACCGCTGGCAATAATGAAGACACTATCCATCAATACGCTTTTCAGCTGCTCAAGACGACGCGCATCCTCGGCATCGCCAGATCCAATGACGACCATAACGGGCTTATCGTCGATTTGAATGTAGCGCTCATCGGTGAACGCCTCATTCATAACGCTCCGAAGCGACTCGAGCGTATCGAACTCGTTGATCGCCAGACTCAAACAAAAACGAAAGTTAACCGTCTTGTCGGCGATAAATAGGTTGACCGGAGAGTAATGAGTGCCATTGACCACGTTGCCGTTGAGTTCAAAACAGAATCCGTAAAGGCCATGTTGCCTGGCCAGGAGCACCTGCTGCTTAAGCACTTCAATATCTGCGGGATCGTAGAGCCCCAGTTCATGATGAGGAAGAAGCTGTTTGGATTTTTCCTTGGAGCTTGAGCCGCCTTGAGACAGCGACGCCCAGTTTGGGCATGAGAAAAAGGCCAGTAGTTTTATGTCGGATTCAAGTTCGCCGAATCGAATCGATTTTTCATAATGAACCGCAGAGTCCGGGGTGCCAGACCGCAGCTCCGAAGCCCCAGCGACTACAAAGTGCCAGAATGGATTAAGATTTGCATTCCGGATATCATTGTACGCTTTGAGATAGGCCTTGCTGTCAAAGTCATCAGACGGATTTAGCCCCTCTCTCCACCCTTTCTCACAATAATGGCGAACAGCCTCATCCGGCTTTATATCGAGGTCGGGATACATCGCCAGATAATAGGAAGCGTCGAACAAACCTGACTGCGATATATCGGCAACTTCCTTATCAATCACGGAGCTTGGCGTCGAATACTGCGCAGCCTGAAGCGTCCTGAAATCTTGCTCATCAAGCGATGAACGCTTGACTTTTACACCTTTAAGATTGCCCTCTGATCCTTCAAAAATATCGTACCACGGCACGCCGTCAATCAGATCAGGCTCACTTGAAAGCTCAACTTCCATGCTCGGAAGAAGATCCCTTACCGGCCACGCTACACGCCCCTCTTTCTCACCCCACTTCAGGTAATGAAGCAACGGATTTATACCGGACTTAGCGACATCCGCATTATCATAGAGATAGTGAGCAGTGCAAAAATCGGCGGACGGGTTACGGTGCTCTTTCCAGCCGTATAGATAATAATGTACCGCCGGTTCCATACCACTGGCGCTAACGTCAGGGTATGTGGCTACATAATACTGCTCATTGAACAGCATGCTATTTTCTATTTCGCGAATTGACGACTTAAAAATCAGACTTTGACGGACACGCAGAAAATCAATTGTTCTCTTGGCCAGTGAGCGAGGCTTGCGTTTTAACAAGTTACCCACGCGACGCATGGGTGCCGTTATATGCCAAGAACGGGAACCTAAAATAGCGTCAAGCTCATACTGCAAGTTAGTAAGTTGCAGCTTTGAGTCAGCTTCGAACTGAGTAGCGTACTCACTCAGCTCAGCAATTTTTTTATCTCGCTCAGCGAGTCCTTTGGCCAAAACACCCGCATTTTCATAAGCCTTCGTCTTGGCGACTGTTTTTTGGCTGTTGTCAGCGATGAGTTGTTTAAACGTCTCGATCTGCTTATCACGTGCAGACACAGCCTCACTCAGATCCGCAATATGATTATCCCGTTGAGCAACGGCGAGATTAAGATGAGCAAAATGATCGTCACGAGAGTGAATGGTGTGGTCCAGGCTTTTCAGCTGCTCTTCATTTTCAGCAAGTGCTTTGTTCAACGCGGCAATCTGGGCATCTCGATCGGCCACTGCGTGCGTCAATGCAGCGATTTGGCCATCACGCTCAACAACATTGGCGCTGAGACTGGCTGCCTGCTCATCGCGCTCAACAATGGACTGATTCAAGCTGGATATCTGGCCATCTCGTTCGGCAATGGCCTGACTCAAGGCCGCGATCTGCGCATCTCGATCCGCAATGGACTGGCTCGAACTTGCGATATGGCCATCTCGCTCAGCCATAGCCTGGCTTAGCACCGCGTTCTGACTTTCCCGCACGGCTATAGCCTGGTTGAGCTCTGCCGCATGCCGATCACGCTCAGCAAGAGCATGGTTCAGACTGTTGACCTGCTCGTCACGTGCTTGAATCGCCTCGTTAAGACTTGCAATCTGACCATCACGCAGACCAACAGCCTGATTCAGATTCTGGCACTGAAGATTACGCTCACCAAGACGCTGGTGGCGTGCACGGATGGTTCTGATGGCCTTGAAGGCTACCGCCAGCTGCTCTGCGGAAAAAGTATCCTTTGCCGCAGGCGGTTCTTGATCATAATCAAATACCTGAAAATCCTGTGCGTACAGCAAACGAATCAACTCGGCACTGCGCGGCGTCACAAACTCAGGAAGGTAGGGAATCAGACTTTCATTGGCTCGACGCCCGGCGAATGGGCTCGGAATGTAATTGCCCACCCACTCGGTCAGTGCCTGTCCCAACTCCTGAGACTGCTCGATCTTGAAGATTTTCGAGTACTCGATCAGGTCTGGTCGAAGCAGGTTTACCTGAGGCGTCCAGTGCAGGTCCCAGTAATGAGGCGCCTCATTATTGGCCAAGTGCTCAAGAAAACCTTCGAATGCCAGCGCAAGATCGTTAGCGTCGCGAAGGGAATGGTGAAAAAAATCATAGCTTTTGTAGGGGGCTACTTGAAGCGGCTCTTGCAACAGTAGTTTTGACTGCCAGGCTGAAAACAAGCGCTTGTAGGGGTTGCGGACGATGGCAAACTTGAAAAAATCGTCGGACGACAGCGTATCCCCAAGAGCGTCAGGGCCAAGCCCTGTGACTTCAGGGGCGAGGCTGTGAAAGTTGTTACCATGAATAATCAAGTCCGGATCCGACTCGGCACTGTCAGTCAGCGAACGCAGGGCCTGAACTTTCCCTTCCAGTGAAGCAAACCACCACTTCAGGGAAGTACACGCCACCTTGGGTGTCGAGACGTAAAAAATCTTGTAGCGGTCGGAACGGTAGCCGCTGTCCAAAAGATACTTAAATACTTTTTCTTTGTCCGCAGACGGCCAACTATTAATATTCATTTTACAGTCCGTACCAAATTTTTCTCTAATGAGATATTAGCTTCGTAAAAAAAATCGTTGCATTTCCCAGCCCAGACACCAACCACTTTGCTGACATCCAAATGATGGTTGCAAGGGTCTGGATTGCGAAAGAAATCATGAACAAGCCGCGTAGACTGATCAACGACAGAGTCAGTGATATCGAAGTAATCGACACCAGACTCAATGGCCATCTCTCTCAACGACTGGTTGTAACGGAACGTCAACTCCGTACGCTCGACAAGACTTACCTTCACCTCGGCACGCTTGTTGGCAACCTCCCCCATATCCGTACCGTCACGAATGGTCGGCAGGCTGGCACCGGTGATGCAAACTCTGGAAAACCCCATGAGGAGCACTTCATTCAGGAATGAGCGATAGGCATGGATAGAGTCTTGAAATTGCACCTCTGTGCTTTCTCCATAGCGTTCAGCGCGCCACCAGATCACGAAGCCGCAGTCGACTTCGCCCAAGTGCATCAGTACCGCAGAGTCCTTCGGCTGCGCCGCAAGGGCCGTCCGAAATATATTGAGCGCATCAGTGATTGAGTTCGGATTTCTCAGCCCTACAGCCGTCGCTCCGGGGACGACGGAGAAAGTCACGTCCTGCACGTTCAGAAGCCCAAGCCCGACAGCCAGTTGAAGCGCTTCCAGATGAGAGTCGCCCAGGACAACCAAACGCTGAATGGTCATGAGATTAGTTCATCTCAACTGCGGGGGCGCTCGAGGCGAGGCACACGTAGCCGAACGAATTCAGCCGCTCATTCGGAGAAACACGGAACATGATCGCATCCAGAATGCGATGAACGCTGTTGGGTTCTTGAGCTGACCATATACCCGCACCGGCGAAATACGCGCCTGGCAGCAGGCTCATCGTGAACGAGAACTTGACGCTGAATTGGCTGCCAGCGCGTACATTTTCCATATACACGCCTTCTTCAGGGTAGCGCTGGCCTGTAACAACCGCACCCGAAATATTGCGAATGTGAATACCCCAATAGATCCCCGAGAAGTCGTCTTGGAAGCTGCCCGAAACCTCGAATTGATAGATCTTTCCGGCTTGAAGCACATTTACAGCACGACCTTCGTCGTCAAGGATGACAATCTTTTCGATGATACCGCCCTGGTCCGGGTAGACAGTTGTCGTCTCGGGGATCAGACCTGGGTCAAAAGCGTCGACCGACTCGTCCTCAACCGTCACAAGCTGCTTTGGCTCATCCAGCAGAAGAGCCGATCCTGATGTGTCGGCGTTGCGGTATTTTTCCAGGAGGCGCTCATACTCCCCTTCCGGCGCGTAAATCAACGCCTGATAAGCCCGAATGGCCTGTGGTGCCGGGCTGTACATCAAGCGACTGCCCTGCTCGAGGAAGAGCGTTCTGTCACACAGTTCGATCATCGTCGCGGCAGAGTGGGAAACGAAAAGAATCGATGTTCCTTTGCTTTTCAATTCTTCCAGACGAGCAAAACACTTGCGCTGAAATTTTTCGTCGCCAACTGCCAGAGCTTCGTCGACGATGAAGATATCCGGGTCGATCATGGCCTGAACAGCAAATGCCAAACGTACGATCATACCGCTGGAATAGCTTTTGACAGTCTGCTCTATAAATTCGCCAATATCGGCAAATTCGGCAATTTCATCAAAGCGCGCATCAATTTCCGCCTCTTCGAGACCTAGTACGGCAGCATTCATGTAGACGTTCTCACGTCCGGTGAACTCAGGGTTGAAGCCGGACCCCAGCTCAAGCAATGCCGCGATTCGCCCCTTGGTCTGGACGCTGCCATGAGTCGGATTGAGTGTGCCGCAGATCATTTGCAGTAATGTTGACTTGCCACTGCCGTTACGACCGATGATACCGACTGTTTCGCCCTTTTTTACTTCGAACGAGACATCTCTGAGCGCCCAGAACTCTCGAAAGTTCTGTCCACGGTCGACACCTACCATCCCACGAAGGCGGGGCAAGAAAAACTGCTTCAGCCGATCACCAGGACGGTCATAGACGTGGTAGCACTTGCTCAGGTTTTCTACTTTGATTGAAAACTCAGAGGACATCAGCAAACCCCTTGCGTGTTTTCTGGAACCAGGCAAAGCCTAGCCAGGCAATAAAAATGGCTGCGACCCAGTAAATACCCAACATTTGAAAGTCTGGCGCAATACCTGTGAAAAGAACGGCTCTGGTTTGCTCAACTACCGGCGTCAGAGGATTAAGGTACAACAAATAACGGCTAGCCTCCGGGACTGCAGAGGCCGGATAAAATATAGGGGACAGGAACATCATCATTGTGATCAGGACACCAATGAACTGGGAAATGTCTCGCAGGTAAGTCCCCAACGACGCAAGCAACCAGCTGACACCAAGAATAAAAAAGAGAAAAGGGATGATGATCAACGGCAGATAAAACGCAGTAGCGTGTGGTACGCCGAAGAAAATAGCGTAGGCACCTAGCCAAACACACAAACTGATGGCGGCATGAAAAAGAGCGGCGTTCAGAATGACGCACGGCAGGATTTCAAGAGGGAACACAACTTTCTTGACATAGTTTGTATTGGAAAGAATCAGAGTGGGCGCACGATTGACGCATTCGGAAAACAGGTTGAACACCATCAAACCTGCGAAAAGCGCCAGAGCAAACTCGGTTTTCGATTCGCTGCCCACGTTCCATCGCGCCTTGAGCACCTCGCTGAACACGAATGTGTACACAGACAACATGAACAGAGGGTTGAAGAGTGACCAGAGGATGCCCATTACGGATCCACGGTAGCGGCCCAAAACCTCTCTCTTTGTAGCTGTCCTGATCAGTTTTCGGTTGGACCACAGGCTGCTGAACATTTCCGGTAGGCTGGCAGAGAAGTGACGCATCAGGTAAAGAAACCTCAATATGGATCGCGCGATGGCGTTGACTACCGGACCGAGAAGGCTATTCGACTCCTGACCAGCTCGTGTTTAAAAAATTACCTACGCTAACCCAATCGTTACGTTGAGTTGACGGGGAGGATGACAGTCATCAAATCATCAGCCCGTAGGATATCGACCGCAGCGGGCGGTAGATGAGCGGCGAATCTGCATCAACAACATCAGATCATTTCCAGCAGGGATTATTGCTGATCGTGGGGGACGTATTATACCGGTCCTCCGCGTCAATTTTTTTGCATCAAGCGAGCTCCGCTTCGCGTTATGCAAAGTCAACGCCTCCATGATCCCTATCCACAGGTTGCGATGTCAATCAACAAACCAAAGTTTACACTTTCCCGGCAAGCTATGCCCGAAGCATATCGGCCATTGGCTATCTACCATCAGCTTTTGGATCTCATGCCCTTGAAACCAACCAAATCAACCCCACTCCTGCTGGCACCCCTCTGCACCCGCACCACCAGAAGAAATGACGACCTTAATACTACGAATTCAAAACAACAAAAAAGGCGTCCCGAAGGACGCCTTTTTTGTTGGACTCAAGACCACTGTTCTTGAGTCCTGATCTTCAACCCTGATACAGCCGGGCGAAAATGGTCGGGGTAAGGGGATTCGAACTCCTGACATCCTGCTCCCAAAGCAGGCGCGCTACCGGACTGCGCTATACCCCGATGATGCTAAAAAGCACCTCGTAAGAGGCGCTTTTTATTTGGATGATGCTTGTGGCATCACTCCCTAAGATCCAGCCAGATACAAACTAGCCAAAAATGGTGGGTCGTGTGGGATTCGAACCTACGACCAATTGGTTAAAAGCCAACTGCTCTACCAACTGAGCTAACGACCCAAATATGGTCGGGGTAAGGGGATTCGAACTCCTGACATCCTGCTCCCAAAGCAGGCGCGCTACCGGACTGCGCTATACCCCGACTGAAACATCATTGAACCTTGCGAAATCTGGCTCCACGACCTGGACTCGAACCAGGGACCCAGTGATTAACAGTCACTTGCTCTACCAACTGAGCTATCGCGGAACTATCGATTTCAGATTCAACGTTACCACTTGCCGCATTGAAATCACATCGCTGTTAACTCTTTGATTTCAATCTCAATGACGTTTGCGCTTCGTTTGTATCGTTGCGTTCACGTCTCTGAGGCGCGCTATTCTACAATTTTAAAAACACCTGTCAACCCTCTAAATTGCTTTTTAAGACAATGATTTGCGATTTTTTTTCAGATCGCCTTTCAGGGCTGATTTTGCTGCGCACATCACCCTTAACAAAAAGGGCTCCCACTCGGGGAGCCCTCCTTTATAAGGCAACAGGCCTGATCAGGCAAACACGATCTCGTCGTCTACTACCCGACCAGTGATGCCGGTGCCGGGTACGAAGCTGCCCGACAGGATGAGCTGCGCCAGCGGGTTTTCGATCCAGCGCTGAATCGCACGCTTCAGTGGGCGTGCGCCATAGACAGGGTCGTAGCCAACGGCAATCAGCTTGTCCAGCGCCTCAGGGCTCAGCGTCAGAGAAAGCTCGCGCTCGGTCAGACGCTTGCGCAGGCGATCCAGCTGGATGTCGGTGATACCGGCAATCTGATCACGCGCCAACGGCTCGAAGATCACCACTTCGTCGATACGGTTGATGAACTCCGGCCGGAAGTGCGTACTGACGGCATCCATCACGGCTGCACGCTGCGCCTCACGATCCCCCACCAGTTCCTGAATCTGCGCCGAGCCCAGGTTGGAGGTCATGACGATCACGGTATTGCGGAAATCCACCGTACGGCCATGGCTGTCGGTCAGACGACCGTCTTCCAGCACCTGCAACAGAATGTTGAACACATCCGAATGCGCCTTCTCGACCTCGTCGAGCAGGATCACCGAATACGGTTTGCGACGAACAGCCTCGGTCAGGTAACCGCCTTCCTCATACCCGACATAACCCGGTGGCGCACCGATGAGCCGCGCCACGGAATGCTTCTCCATGAACTCCGACATGTCGATCCGCACCATGGCCTCTTCGGTGTCGAACAGGAACTCGGCCAGCGCCTTGCACAGTTCGGTCTTGCCCACGCCGGTCGGGCCGAGGAACATGAACGAGCCGCTTGGACGGTTCGGGTCGGACAGGCCTGCACGCGAACGACGCACGGCGTTCGACACAGCGACCACGGCCTCTTCCTGACCGATCACCCGGTTGTGCAACAGGGTTTCCATTTTCAACAGTTTTTCGCGCTCGCCTTCCAGCATCTTGGAGACAGGAATACCGGTCCACTTGGACACGACTTCGGCGATCTCTTCCTCGGTCACTTTGCTGCGCAGCAACTGGTTTTCCGGCTTGCCATGCTGATCGACCATCTGCAGACTGCGCTCCAGGTCCGGGATGATCCCGTACTGCAATTCAGCCATGCGGTTCAGGTCGCCACGACGGCGTGCCGCCTCCAGTTCCTGACGCGACTGCTCGATTTTCTGCTGGATCTGCGCCGAACCGGTCACTTCGGCTTTTTCAGACGTCCAGATTTCCTCCAGATCCGCATATTCCAGCTCCAGGCGCTGGATATCGTCCTGAAGCTTGTCCAGACGCTTGATGGCCGCCTCGTCCTTCTCTTTCTTGAGCGCCTGAGCTTCCACTTTCAGCTGGATCAGGCGGCGCTCGAGACGGTCGAGCACTTCCGGCTTGGAGTCGATTTCCATCCGAATGCGGCTGGCCGCTTCGTCGATCAGGTCAATCGCCTTGTCGGGCAACTGACGATCCGTGATGTAGCGATGGCTCAGCTTCGCCGCCGCGATGATCGCACCGTCGGTGATAGCGACCTTGTGGTGGACTTCATAACGCTCTTTCAGGCCACGCAGAATCGCGATGGTGTCCTCTTCGCTCGGCTCGTCCACCAGCACTTTCTGGAAGCGTCGCTCAAGCGCTGCATCCTTCTCTATATATTGGCGGTACTCGTTGAGCGTGGTCGCGCCAACGCAGTGCAGCTCACCGCGCGCCAACGCAGGCTTGAGCATGTTGCCGGCATCCATCGAGCCTTCGCCCTTACCGGCGCCGACCATGGTATGCAGTTCGTCGATGAACAGGATGATCTGGCCTTCCTGCTTGGACAGTTCGTTGAGCAGCGACTTCAGGCGCTCTTCGAACTCACCACGATACTTGGCACCCGCAATCAGTGCGCCCATGTCCAGAGACAGCAGACGCTTGCCACGCAGACCATCAGGCACTTCGCCGTTGATGATGCGTTGCGCCAGGCCTTCAGCGATGGCGGTCTTGCCCACGCCGGGTTCGCCGATCAACACGGGGTTGTTCTTGGTGCGGCGTTGCAGAACCTGAATCGTGCGACGGATCTCGTCGTCACGGCCAATCACCGGATCGAGCTTGCCTTCTTCGGCGCGCTTAGTCAGGTCAACGGTGTACTTGTCCAGCGCCTGACGCGACTCTTCGACGTTGGGGTCGTTGACCGCCCCGCCGCCACGCAGGTTGTTGATGGCATTTTCCAGCGCCTTCTTGCTGACGCCCTGCCCCAGCAGCAACTTGCCGAGCTTGCTGTTCTCGTCCATGGCGGCGAGCAGCACCAGTTCACTGGAAATGAACTGGTCACCCTTCTGCTGAGCCAGGCGATCAGCCTGATTGAGCAGGCGCGCCAGTTCCTGCGACATGTTGACGTCGCCGGTCGGGTTCTGGATTTTTGGCAGCTGATCGAGCTCTTTGCTCAATTCCTTGCGCAGGCTGTTCACGTCGAAACCTACCTGCAGCAGCAGAGGCTTGATCGAGCCGCCCTGTTGTTCAAGCAATGCCTGCATCAAATGCGCAGGCTCAATGGCTGGGTGGTCGAGGCCCACTGCCAGCGATTGTGAATCTGATAACGCTAACTGTAATTTGCTGGTCAATCTGTCGATACGCATAGTCACCTTCCTTTAGAGCAGGCCGGAGCAATGAACACACCTGTGACGAAAACCTGCTGAAACACTTATGGATGCGCAATAGATGCGGGCAATTCTGCGTGTTTCAAGACTGACTCGATTGATGTGGATCAGCCTCACGCTCAGGCAAGCCTAGCTGGCTTGCGCAAAAGAGCAGTGTCAGGCGTGATTGATCCAGATCAGCGAGGCAAATCGGCCGGTGTGGGCTGCACGGCGATAGGAGAAGAAGCGCGAATCGGTGAAGGTATCGAACCCGCCACCATAAACAGAAGAGATGCCATGCGCCGCCAGCCGCAGGCGCGCCAGCGTATAAATGTCGGCCATGAATCGACCGGCTTTGGCACTGGCGATGAACGCTTCGGCCGTTTCAGCATGCTGACTGACGAAGGCTTCGCGAACCTCTGGCCCGACTTCGAACGAAGGCTGACCGATTGCAGGGCCAAGCCAGACCATCACGTCCTCAGGCGCAACCTGCAGGCTGTCGGCTGTCGCCTCCAGAACACCTGCTGCCAGACCACGCCAACCCGCATGCGCGGCAGCGACCCGAGTGCCGTCACGGCGACAGAACAGCGCGGGCAGGCAATCGGCGGTCATGATGGTGCAGGCGACGCCGGGCGTGTCCGTCCAGCTGGCATCGGCTTCCATGACGCACGAAGGATCCGCATGCGCAACGACCACACCATGCACCTGGCGTAACCAGGCGGGCTGGGCGTTGAGGCTGGAAGTCAGAGCAGATCGATTGCTGGCAACGGCCTGTGGGCTGTCGTCAACGTGATCGCCGAGATTGAAGGTATCGAACGGAGCCTGACTGGCCCCGCCCGAGCGGGTGGTGACGCAAGACTTGATCTGCGCTGGCGCGGGCCAGTCAGGTATCAGCCAGTCATTCACCCGATGAACGCCTCACGATCCTGCTTGAGCAGCGACAGCAGCCAGACGAAGTCGTCAGGCAGTGGCGATTCCCAGCTCATGCGCTTGCCGGTGATTGGGTGATCCAGCTCCAGGAAGCGCGCATGCAGTGCCTGACGCGGGAAGGTCTTGAGCGAATCGACCATGGTCAGGCTGGCAGCAGGCGGAATGCGGAAGCGACCACCGTAGGCAGGGTCGCCGACCAACGGGTAGTTGATGTGCGCCATGTGTACACGAATCTGGTGCGTACGGCCGGTCTCCAGTTTGACCCGCACATGGGTGTGCGAACGGAAGCGTTCCAGCACTCGGTAATGACTCACCGCCTGCTTGCCGCCTTCCATCACCGCCATGCGTTGACGCTGCTGGCCGTGACGGCCGATCGGCGCGTCGATCTTGCCGCCTGCGGTCACGACACCGATCACGATGCACTCATAGATGCGGCTCACGCTGCGACTCTGCAACTGGGTGACCAGTTGGGTCTGCGCCTGAATCGTCTTGGCGACCACCATCAGACCGGTGGTGTCCTTGTCCAGACGGTGCACGATGCCGGCGCGCGGAACATTGATGATGTCCGGCACGTGGTGCAACAGGGCATTGAGCAGCGTGCCGTCGGCGTGACCGGCAGCCGGGTGCACCACCAGGCCCGCAGGCTTGTTGATGACCAGGATCTGGTCGTCTTCGTAGACGATATCCAGTTCGATGTCCTGAGCGACCCATTCACCCTGGGCCTCCTGCTCGGCAATCAGTTCAAGAATGGCACCACCATGCACGATGTCACGCGGGCGCAGAACGCCACCGTCCACAGTCAGGCGGCCGTCCTTGATCCAGGCGGAAAGGCGCGAGCGCGAGTGCTCAGCGAATAATTGTGCGGCGACTTGATCGAGGCGTTGACCGCCCAATTCGGACGGCACCTCTGCGCGGAGTTCTATATTTTCGGACATGACCAGACTAGGTGGCGGCTAGCCTTTGGTTTCGGCAGCGCGCTTGTGGTTAAATACGGCGTCTTTTGTCCCGCCGGTATCGCGGGGCGCTCATCATAACAGGACGGCCCCGCCCAAGACAGCAGGCCGTTATAGGGACGCAAGCCGCCATGCAAGTGAAACACCTGCTGCTGATCGCCATCCTCGCATTGACTGCGGCCTGTTCGTCGAAGGAAGTCATCGACGAAAACCTCAGCGAAGTCGAGCTGTACCAGCAGGCGCAGGCCGACCTGGGCAATAACAGCTATAACAGTGCCACTGAGAAGCTCAAGGCGCTGGAATCTCGCTATCCGTTCGGTCGCTACGCCGACCAGGCCCAGCTTGAGCTGATCTACTCCAACTACAAGAACGGAGAACCGGAAGCAGCGAAATCTGCCGCCGAGCGCTTCATTCGTCTGCATCCGCAGCATCCGAACGTCGATTACGCCTACTACATGAAAGGCCTGACCTCGTTCGACCAGGACGTCGGCCTGCTGGCGCGCTTCCTGCCGCTGGACCAGACCAAGCGTGACCCGGGCGCTGCCCGCGACTCGTTCAACGAGTTCGCGCAACTGACCAGCCGCTTCCCGAACAGCCGTTATTCGCCCGACGCCAAGCAGCGCATGATCTACCTGCGTAACCTGCTGGCTTCGTACGAAATTCACGTAGCTGACTATTACCTGACCCGTCAGGCCTACGTCGCCGCTGCCAACCGCGGTCGTTATGTGGTCGAAAACTTCCAGGAAACGCCGTCCGTCGGTGATGGCCTGGCCGTCATGGTCGAGTCCTACCAGCGTCTGCACCTCGATGATCTGGCAGCGACCAGCCTCGAAGTCCTGAAAACCAACTACCCGAACCATCCGCAGCTGGACAACGGCGAGTTCACCCCTCGCCAGGCCGAAGCGGACAACCGTTCGTGGCTGTCCAAGGCGACGCTGGGCCTGATCAGCGGTAGTGCGCCGCTGCCACCGGGTGAAACCCGTGCCGATCAGGACATCAAGAAGCAGTATCAGGAAGCCAAGGACGCCATCCCGAAAGAGCTGCTGCCGGAAAACCAGGCAGAGCTGGATGAGCAGGCCGAGAAAGAAGCCGAAGAGAAAGGCACCAAGAGCCGTTCCTGGTTCAGCTACATGACACTGGGTCTGTTCGACTGATTCGAACCCGACTCACGAAAAAAGAGGCCTTTGCAAGGCCTCTTTTTTTATGCGCATTCGCCTCTGTCCGCCCGCCTGCTCCTTGGCTACACTGCGCAGACTCAACTCACTAAGCTGGTAGTCATGCTTCGGTTATTAATGTGGGCCGCGTTGATCGCGGTGGTGGTCTGGTTCATCAAGCGGCTGCTCAATCCCCCGAAACCAAAATCACGTCCGGCACCGCCCGACACCACCGCAGCGCCCATGGTGCGTTGCGCACAGTGCGGCGTTCATCTTCCTCGTGATCGTGCATTGAACCAGGAACAACAATGGTACTGCAGCGAGGCGCACAGGCTAGAAGGCCCGGCGGCACGTGACCGCTGAGCCTCTTTCGCTCGGCAGTGCCCAAGCGCAACGGATCCTGCGGCTTTATCACCTTTATCGGCTCGTCATCGGTGTCCTGCTGGTATCGCTGATTTCCAGCAGCCTGGACACCGAACTGTTGCAGATGGCCAACCCGAACCTGTTTCGCGCAGGCTGCTGGCTGTACCTGGTGTCCAATATCCTGGTGGTGGTGCTGCTGGAGCGGCCGAGCCGCCAGTCTCATCTTTTCAGCCTGGCGCTGGCAGACGCGATCATGCTTTCCGGCCTTTTCTATGCGGCCGGAGGGCCTTCGAGCGGTATCGGCAACCTGCTGATCGCGTCGGTCGCGATCAGTAATGTGTTGTTGCGTGGCCGCATCGGGCTGCTGATCGCGGCAGTCTCGGCCATCGGCATCATCTACCTGACCTTCTACATCAGCCTCGGGACGCCATCGGTTTCCAGCGACTACGTGCAGGCCGGCCTGCTGGGTGCCATGTGCTTCGCTGCCGCCATGCTGGTGCAGGCACTCACGGCACGCATGCTGAACAGCGAAGTGCTGGCCAAGCAGCGGGCTGCCGATGTCGATAACCTCGAAGAACTCAACGACCTGATTCTGCAACGCATGCGCACCGGCATTCTGGTACTGGATGCGCGCCGTCAGGTGCTGCTGGCCAATCAGGGCGCGCTGAACCTGCTGGGGCATGAGCAGTTGGTCGGCGAAGTGATCGACCATTACTGCCCGCAGTTGGTGGATCGCCTGCGCCACTGGCTGATCAACCCGGTCATGGTGCCGCGCAGTCTCTCGACTTCTGCCATCGGGCCAGAGCTGCAGCCCAGCTTTGCGGCGGTCAACCGAGGCGATCAGTTGCAGACCCTGATCTTCCTGGAAGACCTGTCGCAGGTTGCCCATCAGGCCCAGCAGCTCAAGCTTGCCGCACTGGGCCGCCTCACCGCCGGCATCGCTCATGAAATCCGCAACCCGCTCGGCGCAGTCAGCCATGCGGCGCAGTTGCTGAACGAGTCGGAAGAATTGACAGCACCGGACCGTCGTCTGGGGCAGATCATTCATGACCAGTCGCGGCGGATCAATCTGGTCATCGAGAACGTGCTGCAACTGTCCAGACGACGTGAAGCCCAGCGTGAGGTGCTTGACCTGAAATACTGGCTGGAAGCCTTTGTTGCGGAGTTTCGCAGCACCGCCCCGCCTGATCAAAGGGTTGAGACCGAAATCGGTGTCGGCATGCTGACCACGCGCATGGACCCCGAGCAGTTGAATCAGGTGGTCACCAACCTGCTGCAGAACGGCCTGCGCTACAGCCGCCAGCACCACTCCACCGCGCAGGTGCTGCTGAGGCTGTATCACGATCAGAAAAGCGATCTGCCGACGCTGGAGGTCCTTGATGACGGCCCCGGCGTCAGCGAGAAGCACCTGAGCAGACTGTTCGAACCGTTCTTCACCACCGAAAGCAAAGGGACGGGCCTTGGCCTCTACCTGTCGCGCGAGTTATGCGAAAGCAATCAAGCCCATCTGGACTACGCCCCTCGGGAAGGCGGCGGCAGTTGCATGCGGATTACCTTCGCCCACCCGTTCAAACCGAGCTGAACATGACCCCACGGCAAAAGATCCTGATCGTCGACGATGAGCCGGACATTCGCGAACTCCTGGAGATCACTCTGGGCCGGATGAAGCTCGACACCCGCAGCGCCTGCAACGTCGCCGAGGCACGTCAGTGTCTGGCTCGCGAAGCATTCGACCTGTGCCTGACGGACATGCGCCTGCCGGACGGCAACGGCCTCGAGCTGGTGCAGCATATCCAGCAGAACTTCGCTCACGTTCCGGTGGCGATGATCACCGCGCATGGCAGTCTGGATACTGCTATCCACGCGCTCAAGGCCGGTGCGTTCGACTTTCTGACCAAACCGGTAGACCTCGGTCGCCTGCGTGAGCTGGTCAACAGCGCGCTGCGCCTCACACCCGTCGTACAGCCGGTACGCACCCTGGATAATCGCCTGCTGGGCGATTCGCCGCCCATGCGCACACTGCGCAGCCAGATCGCCAAACTGGCGCGCAGTCAGGCCCCCGTTTACATCAGCGGCGAGTCCGGCAGCGGCAAGGAGCTGGTGGCCAGGTTGATTCACGAACAAGGGCCACGCGGAGAGAAACCCTTCGTGCCGGTCAACTGCGGCGCCATTCCTTCCGACCTGATGGAAAGCGAATTCTTCGGGCATCGCAAAGGCAGCTTCACCGGTGCCCATGAAGACAAGCCGGGGCTGTTCCAGGCGGCGCAGAACGGCACGCTGTTTCTGGACGAGGTGGCCGATCTGCCGCTGGCCATGCAGGTCAAACTGCTGCGCGCGATTCAGGAGAAGTCCATCCGCAGCGTTGGCGGCCAGCAGGAACAGGTGGTGGACGTACGGATTCTCTGTGCGACCCACAAGGACCTGAACGTGGAGGTGGCCGCAGGACGCTTCCGGCAGGATCTGTATTACCGATTGAACGTCATTGAGTTGCGCGTACCGTCGCTGCGTGAGCGTCGTGAAGACATCGACCAACTAGCCGCCATCGTCCTGCAGCGCCTGGCGAACAACAGCGGCCTGCCCGCCGCCAAGCTCAACGCCCAGGCACTGGATACGCTGAAGAACTATCGTTTTCCCGGCAACGTTCGTGAGCTGGAGAACATGCTGGAGCGCGCCTACACGTTGTGCGAGAACGACGAAATCCACGCATCCGACCTGCGCCTGGCCGAGTCTGCCAGACCACAGGAAACCGACGGCCCGAACCTGGCCGACATCGACAATCTGGAAGATTACCTGGAAGGCATCGAGCGCAAACTGATTCTTCAGGCCCTGGAAGAAACCCGCTGGAACCGCACAGCGGCAGCCCAGCGGCTGAGCCTGTCATTCAGGTCGATGCGTTATCGGTTGAAGAAGCTGGGGCTGGATTGAGCGCGAAGGCGCGGGTGTTTAAAGGCCCCTGACACAGCGCTAAATAGCTGCAAACACTGACTGTGGGAGGCGGCTTGCCGGCGATGCAGTCGACGCGGTATGTCAGGAAAATCGCGTCATCGTTCATCGCCGGCAAGCCGCCTCCCACGGTCCGTATTTGCCGCGCGACAGCGCCACGTTTAAGACGTGGTGGTGCCCCCCAAGAAAAACCGCGTCTATCCAGCAAGCTAAATTTTATCGACGAAAGCGCAGCTTATATCCGGGCGGGCGTCATACGCCCTTGCGGTGCATACGGCGCCGGATCAATGATCGGCTCATGCTCCAGTAATAAATCAGCGAGCAACTGGCACGATGCAGGCGCCAGCACCAGGCCGTTGCGGTAATGACCGCAGTTGAGCCACAGCCCGTCGAAGCCGGGCACGGGGCCAATGAATGGAATGCCTTCCGGCGAACCCGGACGCAGCCCCGCCCACTGGGCAACTGGCTCGGCGTCCGCCAATGCCGGAATCAGCTCGACAGCCGAGGCCTTGAGGCTTTCCAGCGCCACCTCAGTCGTGGTCTTGTCGAAACCCGCGTGTTCCAGCGTGCTGCCAATCAGGATATGCCCGTCACGCCGGGGAATCGCGTATCGCCCTTTCGCCAACACCATGCTGGGCAGAAAATCCGACGCGCACTTGTAGAGGATCATCTGACCTTTGACCGGCTCGACCGGCAGCTCCAGGCCAAGGTGTTTCAGCAGGTCACCACTCCAGGCGCCCGCAGCAAGAATCACCCGGTCAGCGAGCACATCGCCCGACGTCGTCTTCACGCCTTCGATTCTATCGCTGCGACGCAGGAAGCCAGTGACCTCGCACTGCTCGCGAATCTCGACATTCGGCATCGCCAGCAAGGCGGCCTTGAGGGATTTGACCAGTCGGGGGTTACGCACATTGGCCACGTCAGCCATATGGATCGCGCGCGAATATCCCTGTCCGAGCACCGGCACTGCATCATGCACCGCCGAGATATCAACGCTGCTCAGCGGGCGGTTTTCCCGTACCGCCCAGTCGAGCGCCTGCTGTTCGTCATCCAGGTCCAGCCAGTACAAACCGGTGGTATGGACTTCCGGATCAAGACCCGTCTGCTTGAAAAGCCGTTCGCCCAGATGCGGATAGAAATCCTGAGACCAGTGCGCCAGCGCGGTCACTGCCGGGCTGTAGCGCCATGGGTAGAGCGGAGAAACAATCCCCCCGCCCGCCCACGAAGACTCGAGCCCCACGCCTGACCTGTCCAGCAGCACAACGCTCATATGCGACGATGCCAGATTGAAGGCCGTCAACAAACCGATCACACCACCGCCAACGATCACTACGTGTTGCTTGGGCATTTTGCTCTCTGGGCAAGTTGAAAAGGGTTATCGGCCCCAGCAGTCTTTCTTCGTCACACCGCTGGACGCGCCGGTGTTGCTGTACTCGCCCGTGTTCTTGATGACGAAGCTGCCACACTTGTCGCCGTTCATCATCGCATTGCCGTTGGGCGTCGCCGTCAGTGTGAAATCGGAGGCGTTCGGCGTAAGGACAATACTGTAATAGGTGTTTCCCTGGCTCAGGCCTGTAGCCCCTACGTAAGTACCGCTGCGGGAATAAAAACGCTCCAGCGCCTGGGCCTGCTCGGACAGCAGGCTGGCAATTTCGGCGCGATGGGTGCGCTTCACGTACTCGGTGTAACTGGGGTAAGCCACCGCCGCAAGGATACCGACAATCGCCACGACGATCATGAGTTCGATCAGCGTAAAGCCCTTGGATGTTGCTCTCATGGTCAGCTTCCTTATTGGATTTGTCGCCACATGATGCGTTGGAATGCGGTTCGGGCTGGATTACCTAGTTCTTTAAGTCTGGTCGGGTTGCCGCTGGAGTCGATCAGGATTTTCTGGTCATTCGGCACCTTGGGATTGCCGTTGGAGTCGGTTCCCGGACTCACGGTTCCTGTCAGAATGGATGCAAGGACCGGTATGCCGCTGCCTACCGCACGCCCTGAAACACGCGTATCGAGTTCGTTTATGTCCAGATCGCCATTGGTGTCCAGCACTTGATAGTTGAGCATACTGCCGGTCGCTGCATCCAGTTCGAACAAACGCCCTGTACCCGTGCTCTCGCAAGGGTCCGACGAGTTGACGGCAGCGGTAGTGAAAATGATCCGGCCTCTGCTGGTTTGGGCAGGATAAATGATGCGCTCGCCGATGTAGGGCTCGACGGTGGACAATGGCAGGAACCATCCCTTTTTCGACGCCCAGTCAACATCGTTGGCGGTCGAAGTGAAATAGGTCGCATCGCTCCCCGAAACCGAACCTGTGACGGCCTGAGCCTGCAGGTTGCCTTCGACGTAGTTGCCGGACGCAGTGTCGGCGTCCCAGATCGCATAGAAATCCTGGAGCGCAGTCGTTTGTTTGTCCGCCGTCTCGAGAAACTTGCCGGTGCCGAAGTAGATGATCTTGCCATTCAGCGGGTGATCCAGAATCAAAGGCTGAACCGTGATGGGTTGATTGGCTCCTCTTGGCGCAGTGAAAAGAGGCTGGCCGTTGAACGCCACCTTCCAGCTGTTCGCAGATGTCCCGCTCATATCAAACTTCCACAAACGACCTTTCAAGTCACCTGCATACGCCGCCTGGACGACATTCTGTGCATCGACCCGCAGCCTGACCGAAGACAGCCCATTGTCAGTTTCACTGCCCGTCACGGGAGTGGGTATCTCAGCAATAAGTGCTCCGGTGTTGGCGTTTAGCACAAAGAGCGACGCCCGCCCCGTGAAGCTGCCGTAGCCATTGCCAACAACGACAATACCCGTTCCATCTGCCATCCGCGCCGCGTCAGGCTTGGAATAGCTGAAGCCCAGATTATTGAAGCCATTTGCCGGTGTGGATACATCCGGTGCCTTCACCTCCCATAAAGCGCTGATGTTGTTGGTGGTGCCTTCGAACAATTTGATGGCAAAGAATGCCTTGCCGCCCGCTCCCAAACCGCTTACAGCGACAGTTCGCCATGAAGTGCTGCTGCCAGCCTGGGTATCGAATATGGAAATTTGACCATCAGCAGTGAACCTGTGCGCACCCAGGCCATAGTTGATCGCCGCAACGGTTGCCAGTGACGTCAAGGCGGTCGAAGGCATGTAGGCATAGGTTCGCCTGCCGTTATCGGCACCGATGACATTGAAAAAGCCGTCATTGGCATTTACCAACAGGCTGAAAGTCATGTTGCTGGCCTTGGTGGTCAGATAAGTGCTGTAAGACGTACTGCCCGTCATATCGGTTGAAGTCTTTTCCGTTGGAAGTGCGACAGCCAGATTCGTATTGATCAAATCACCCAGCAATCGAGTACGGCTTCGCAACGCCGTGTTGGCGGTACCTTTGGCCCAGTTGATCATTTGAACGCCAGTGACGCCAGCGGGCAACGTGGCCGTGATAGCGTTCCTCTGAGGCTGGGAAAGGGCGTTGAAATCAAGAGCAATCCTGGCAGCGGTGGTCGTAGCTGCAGCGGTGTTCCAGGTTTCGAAAGTTGGAGCGGTCGAAGCTGACGTTATCGTTGTGTCAGTGGTCCACACCGCTGTGCTCAGGTCACCCGTACGGGCATCGAGATCAAACGCATTGATTGTCCCGTGCCAGTCGGCAGGGTCATAAAGCGTCTGAAAAAAACGCGTGCCCGTTTGCAAGGCCGCGGAGTTCGCCGCACCGCCACCGCCAGAACCTGCCTTCGCGTAGATATCGCTCAGAGCAAGGTTCAAGGCCGTGTTCAATCCCGAACTGTCATTGGCCTGGAAGTACTTTCCACGACCGTGAGTATCGTTCGCGGCATCGATCAGCATCTGGTTGTTGGCTGTGAAGCCTATGGTGTAGGTGCTCAGGTTTTGTTTGGGGAAACCTGCGGTGTCCCAGCTTTTTCCAGTCAGATCGCCACCCGGCGCGGAGATATCACGGCGCAAATCGATGTCGTAGGCAAACTTGGCCAGGTCATCCAGATAAAGCGTGTCCCCTTCCCCATCACCCGACAGATTGTTTCCGTCATTGGCGGCATTCAGGTCCCAGTTGGGCAATGAACGTGTGGTATCGGCGACGTCTTCCGGGTCGTTGGTGGGGAACGTCCGGTCATAGGTGGGCAACCCGTCAGTGACCACCACGCCATAGTTCTTCTGGCAGCGATATTGAATGGGGCTCACATAGTTGGCAGCATTCTGATAAAAGGGCGCCATACCACGGAAATAACGGGTGATCTCGTAGTAGGTTTCCGCCAGTGGTGTGTTGGCGGAGGGCGTCAGATTGGCGATGGCCTGCTTGAGCGCGTTGACGTTGGCAGTGGCCTGCGTCTGAGTGACTGCTGGCTGAAAAGTCGAGGCCGTGACCGGAGACAGATCGGTGACCAACCTGGAAATTCTGCCACCCGGACCGAGATCGAAATTGTTAGGTTCGTTGAAGGTCGCCAGCCCGATCCTGAGCGTGAGGTTGTTGGATACCAGATTGGTCGCAACGGTCTTCGCGACGTTCATGCGGAAATCGTTGGGAATCACACCGTTGGTGTAATCCCGCACACCGAAATCGAAGAAGCCGGGCGTGACCAGATCGATCAGATACGACAGATAGTCTGCGGTATACCGCGTCAAACCATTTCCGGCAGGATCAGGCAAGACGACGCAGTAACGAATGCCGTTGCGAAAGATCGTGCGCCCGCCGAACAGGCATGACAGTGAAATTCCGGCCACGCCCGTCGCGTTGATGTCCCCTACTGCCAGCGTGTCCCCGCCCGAGATAGTACTTATGAACGGACACGGAACCGTGATCAGGCCACTCAGACACTGCGTGGAGTAATACTGGATATCAGGACGATTGACATTGGGATCAAACCCGGATGCCCAGATAATGTTGTACATGCTCCCTGAGTTGTCCACGAGCAGCATCAGGTTGGGCGGCACCGCCGATGAGCTCAGCAGTGGCACCTGTGAAGGAGTGAATGCATAGACCGGCGCCGCGAGGTAAAGCGTCAACAGCACGCCATACACATATTTCAGAGCATGACGAAGCGCCTTAGCAGTTGGCATAGATGCTCTCCAGCACGGTTCGTGAGGTGCCATTCTGGATGGCCACTGCGGTTACCCGGTAAAGCGTCGCGACGGTGGAACTGCAATTTGACGGCCATTTTATCGGCGTCAACGTGGTCCCCAGATTCTGAACAGCATAAAACCCTCCTCCGGCCGCTGCCGTCCAGGTCACACCGGAAGCCCCCACACCAGCAGCGGTTACCGTGGTGGACTCGGCAGGCGGTGCACACGCGGTTCCCGAACAGGCCGCCGGTAAAACAGTCCCTGCCTTGATGGCAGACTCACCGAGGCGCAGCGCGCTTTCTGCCAACTGGAACGACTGATTGCGGACCACCACGCTGCCGGCCATTTTTTCCTGCAGGGTTGCATTCTGCATCGAAGAAATCCCCAGCAACGTCAGCAGCAACAGGAATACCAGGCTCACCAGCAACACCATGCCGCCCTGACGACGAGGGAAGGCAATGATCGAATTGAATCGCACGGTCTTGTTCATGCTGGGCCTGTTCAAAAGCGGTTACGCAAGTAGGCGACAACGCTGTATTGCTGGTCTTCGACCCGGTTGTCGGGGTCACGCAATGTGAGGCTGATGCGCACACTGCGGATGTCACCAGCGTTGCCAGGGGTGATCGCCGTTTTGTAGGACATGGGATTACCGACCATGCCAAAGGAAACAGAAAAACTAAAGACATTCTGCAAGAGTGGTTGCGGATCAGCCGTCGCGCCGAATCTGATGCTCAGATCAGTCCCCGAAAGGCTGTAAACCAGTTGCCGCAATGGAAAGGCCGTCTGCCCGGCCGCGGGTGCTCTTGCACCGTTGTACAGCTGCGTCGTGGTTCTGCAGTCTGAGATGATGGTCCAGGTCGGCGTACTGCCCGTGCTCCCCACGTCAGCGGTAACCAGCGTGAGCTTCGCGTTCGCGTTGTCCCAGAGAATGGCGTTATCGAGCGCAACAGGCAGGGCAATCGCAGGTGCCACAGGCGTCACGTTGGAGAGACTCAGGCATCCATACATGCCGGTCATGCGAATTTCCTGAATCATCTTGCTCAACACAAAACGCGCATCTTCCTGCATGCGGGCGGACGCATTCTGACTCTGGTACGTGGCTCTGGATGCGGTAAATATCTGGACGATCCCCAGGCTGACCACCAGCCCGAGCACCAGAGCGACCATGATTTCGACCAGGCCAAAGCCTCTGGACAGCCTTCTCATGGATTCACCCCGATACGCGAGGTCAGTGTAAATGTTCGGGTCGTCGGGCTGACGGGTGCAGTCCCCGTGTTCGCCACGGTATTGGCGCTCGCGGCACGCGTGTCGTCCCAGGTGATGGTGATCGTCACTTCCGGCGCATTGGCAACGTTGATCACCCCTGTCCCGGTAGCACCTGCAAAATTGATGATGTTGGTTTTGAAATCGAACAGATCCTGATCCCGCGCGACGTTGATATTGGCAGCCGGTGCAGCCGACAAACCGTTGAGGCCATAGGTTGCCAGGACGTTTTGTCCGCCAGTACTGGCTGAATTGCCATCCACATTCGCCCGAATCCGATCCATCATGTCGTATGCGATAAAGCTGGCCTGACTGGTCATCGCCGCACTGTCCGTGTATTTCAGGGCGTTCAGCTGGATTGCCGCCGCGCCCAGCAGGCCGATGGCCAGGATCAACACCGAAACCAGCACTTCGATCAGGGTCATGCCGCTCTGGCGATGTGGGGGTTTATTGGGCATCAGCAGCTTCCACCGAGGACGATCCGGCCGGTCAGACAAATATTCAGGGTTTTGGTGACGGAGCCTCGGGTGTAAGTCATTGCCACCGCCGTAGCAGGCGCGATGAGCCCGCCCAGGTTATTGAAGTCGATTGCATTCACGTTGGCCGCCACCAGCGTACCGCCGCTGCTCATGGCCGCCACCTTGCGCAAGACCCTGGTCGAGTCGGACGCGACCGTGCCCGCATCGGAGACTCGATACACCTGCAACTCGGTATTCCACGCAGTGCCGGTGGTCGGAGCGATTCGCACACTCACTCCTCTGTTTATCGCCTCGAGCCGCGCATAGTTGAGGGCCCGCTGCAAATCATTGAGTTCGGTATCGGCCTTGTTGCTCTGGAGGGTGCTGGTGAAATTCGGGATCGCGATAGCTGCCAGGATGCCCACCAGGGACACAGTGACTAACAATTCGATGAGGCTGAATCCCTTGGCTATATGACGCATTGAGTGTCTCCTAGACGTTACGACTATAAGGCAGCAATGCCGTCGGAAAATCTATAGCGGGACGTACGGTTGTTTTGCGATGACGAGCGCCCGGACGCGTTTGAAACGGTCTTTCCAGGGAAGGAAAACAGATGAAGCAGACAGGATTCACGCTGATCGAACTGCTGGTGGTCGTGGCACTGGTTGCCATTCTTGCCAACGTCGCGATGCCTTCTCTTACAGGCGTGATCGACAGCAACCGCAGACTCGTCGCAGCCCAGGAGCTGGCCAGCGGAATTCGATCGGCACGAGTGGCTGCCATCACGCGCAATCAGTGGACGACGATCCATGCAATAGACGGGGACTGGAGCAACGGCTGGCGGATCATTCTCGATACGGATGGCAAAGGCCCCGACGATCAGGACGTGCTGCTCATCGAGCGCGCGAGGTCGCCCGACACCCGAATCGTCGGCAACAGGAAAGTGGCTGAACATCTGACATTCACCGGGCTGGGCGGCCTGCGTAACTCGGCCAACGGGACGATACACGTGTGCGTCAAAGACCAGCCGGTGAGCCACTATCGCGTGATAGTGGCCAGGACCGGGCGGGTCAGGATCGACGATAAGAAGGCTGATGCGCCACTGTGCAGTTGAGCGAATTCAGAGCAGCGACTTGACCCGCAATTCCTTGGGCATCGAGAACGTGATGTTCTCTTCGCGACCGGCCAGTTCATCAGCGCCGGTTGCACCCCAGGCCTGCAACTGCTGGATCACGCCGCGCACCAGCACTTCCGGCGCCGAAGCGCCTGCGGTGATACCGATGCGCTCGACGCCATCGAACCAGCTGCGCTGCATGTCTTCGGCACCGTCGATGAGGTACGCAGGTGTCGACATCCGCTCGGCCAGTTCACGCAGGCGGTTTGAATTGGAGCTGTTCGGGCTGCCGACCACCAATACCACGTCGCACTCGTCGGCCAGTTGCTTGACCGCATCCTGACGGTTTTGCGTGGCGTAGCAGATATCGTCCTTGCGCGGGCCGCCGATGGCCGGGAATTTCTGGCGCAATGCATCGATGACGCGACTGGTGTCGTCCATCGACAGCGTGGTCTGGGTCACGAACGCCAGCGAGTCCGGGTTACGCACCTGCAGGCTTGCAACGTCGGCTTCATCCTCGACCAGATAGATTGCACCGCCATTGGCGGCATCGTACTGGCCCATGGTGCCTTCGACTTCCGGATGGCCTTCATGACCGATCAGGATGCATTCGCGACCATCACGGCTGTAACGGGCGACTTCGATGTGAACCTTGGTGACCAGCGGGCAGGTAGCGTCGAACACTTTCAAGCCACGCCCTGCCGCCTCGGTGCGCACGGCCTGGGAAACGCCGTGGGCACTGAAGATGACGATGACGTCGTCCGGCACCTGCTCCAGCTCTTCGACGAAGATCGCACCACGGGAGCGCAGGTCTTCGACGACGAATTTGTTATGAACCACTTCATGGCGCACATAGATCGGCGGACCAAACACTTCCAGAGCGCGATTGACGATTTCGATCGCGCGGTCCACACCGGCACAAAAGCCGCGGGGGTTGGCGAGTTTGATTTGCATGCTGTGCCTCATGGTTACGTGCGAAGCAGCCCGGCCGAAGCCGGGCTCGATATCGGGATCAGGACGCCAGAATCGCTTTCACTTCGAAGATCTGCACTTCAAAGCTCAGCGTCTTGCCTGCCAGCGGGTGATTGAAGTCGATAGTGACCTGTTCGTCATCGAATACCTTCACCACGCCGGGCAACTCGGTGTTGGCCGCATCATTGAAGATCACCAGCAACCCTTCGGACAGTTCCATACCCGCGAACTGCGAGCGTGGCATGATCTGCACGTTTTGTGGGTTGGGCTGACCAAAGGCGTTTTCCGGCAGGATCTGCACGGTCTTCCGGTCGCCTGCCTTGAAGCCGAAAATGGCGGCTTCAAAGCCCGGCAGCAGGTTGCCGTCACCGACCTTGAACGTGGCCGGAGCCTTTTCGAAGGTGCTGTCGACGGTGTCGCCGTTTTCCAGACGCAGGGCAAAATGCAGCGTGACCTGTGTGTTCTGACCGATGCGCAGCTCGTCGGACGAGCCTTGGGTCGAAGACTGTTCAGTCATGGGCAGGCTCTCCGGTTTTCTTGCTCTTGAACATGTCCAGCGCCAGCATGATCGCGCCAACGGTGATACCGCTGTCGGCCACGTTGAAGGCCGGGAAGTGCCAGCGGTTCTGCCAGTGGACCAGAATGAAGTCGATCACGTGGCCCAGCACTATGCGGTCATACAGGTTGCCCAGTGCGCCGCCCAGCACCAGTGCCAGCGCGATGGCCAGCCAGGTGTCGTCGCGCCCCAGACGCTTGAGCCAGACCACCAGCACCGCGCTGACCACAACGGCGATCAGGGCGAACAACCAGCGCTGCCAACCGGCACCGTCAGCCAGAAAGCTGAAGGCTGCACCGGTGTTATACGCCAGCATCCAGCTGAAGTAGTCGGGAATCACCACGATCTGTTCGTACAGGTCCAGGCGGTTTTCGAAGTAGAACTTGCTGGCTTGGTCAATGACCAGCACCAGCACGCTCAACCACAACCAGCTCAGACGGCCGAAACGGCCCGGAGCGGAATCACGCATAGTGACGCACCTCACCTGCACCACTGATGTTGTCCACGCAGCGACCGCAGATTTCCGGATGCTCAGGGTTCACCCCCACATCCTCACGGTGATGCCAGCAACGGGCGCACTTGGCGTGACCGGACTTGACGACCTTGAGCTTCAGACCGGCGACTTCGGTCACCACTGCATCAGCCGGAGCCGCCGCCAGAGGCGCGACGCTGGCTGTGGAGGTGATCAGCACGAAACGCAGTTCGTTGCTCAGCTTCGACAGATCCGCCACCAGCGAGTCTTCGGCATACAGGGTCACTTCAGCCTGCAGGTTGCCGCCAATGGCCTTGGCCGCGCGCAGGTTTTCCATTTCCTTGTTGACCGAGGTCTTCACCGCCATGATCCGCTCCCAGTAGGCGCGGTCCATTTCGAAGTCGGCTGGCATTTCGGTCAGGCCTT
>Ga0265798_10000447_pt1 | contig 70644 bp, 56 predicted proteins | sample P3T30metagenome_FD_192430 | JGI IMG/M metagenome (GOLD analysis project Ga0265798, IMG submission 192430) | Plant litter microbial communities from East Loma Ridge, Irvine, California - P3 T30 | ecosystem: Environmental > Terrestrial > Plant litter > Unclassified | place: USA: California... | reverse complement strand
GGCCTGCTCGGCCCGAACGGCGCCGGCAAGACCACCCTGATTTCCACCATCGCCGGCCTGATCCGCCCGGACGTGGGCAGCGTGCGCATCCACGGCCACGACGTCGTCACCGACCAGCGGCAGGCGCGCATGAAGCTGGGCGTGGTGCCGCAGGAGCTGGTGTTCGATCCCTTTTTCACGGTGCGCGAGACGCTGCGCCTGCAATCGGGCTACTTCGGCCTGAAGAACAACGACAAGTGGATCGACGAGGTCATGGAAAACCTCGACCTGACCGCCAAGGCCGACGTCAACATGCGCGCCCTGTCCGGCGGCATGAAGCGCCGCGTGCTGGTGGCCCAGGCGCTGGTGCACAAGCCGCCCGTGATCGTGCTCGACGAGCCGACCGCCGGCGTCGACGTCGAACTGCGCCAGACCCTGTGGAAGTTCATCTCGCGCCTGAACCGCGAGGGTCATACCGTCGTGCTGACTACGCACTACTTAGAGGAGGCCCAGGCCATGTGCCAGCGCGTGGCCATGCTCAAGACCGGCAACGTGGTCGCACTGGACACCATGTCCCAGCTGCTGCGCCGCGTGTCCGGCTCCTCGCTGGTGGTGCACCTGAAGCACGGCACGCTGCCGGAAGGCTTGCGCCACCTGGTCGCGCACGACGAGCATGACGAGGGTAAAAACAACGGCGGCAACAAGTACACGCTGCGAGTGAACGCTTACAACGAAGTCGAAGGCATCCTGGCCAGGCTGCGCGAAGGCGGCGCCGAGATCGACGAGATGCAGCTGCAGCAAGCCGATCTCGAAGACATCTTCCTGCAAATCATGGATGGGGCACCTGTTCGATGAATTTCTTCTCCGTGGGTTTCCGTACCCTGTTCTACAAAGAGATCCTGCGTTTCTGGAAGGTCGCCACCCAGACCATCGCCGCGCCGGTCGTGACCTCGATGCTGTACCTCCTGATCTTCGGCCACGTGCTGGAAGGCAAAGTGCAGATGCTGGAAGGCGTGAACTACACGGCCTTCCTGATCCCCGGCCTGGTCATGATGAGCGTGCTGCAGAACGCCTTCGCCAACTCGTCCTCGTCGCTGATCCAGTCCAAGATAACCGGCAACCTGGTGTTCATCCTGCTGCCGCCGCTGTCGCACTGGGAAATCCTGTCGGCCTACGTGAGCGCGTCGGTGGTGCGCGGCCTGGCCGTCGGCGCGGGGGTGTTCATCATCACCGCCTGGTTCGCCCACCTGTCCTTCGTGGCGCCGCTGTGGATCGTCGTGTTCGCGCTGATGGGCGCGGCCATCCTCGGCACCATGGGCGTGATCGCCGGTATCTGGGCCGAAAAGTTCGACCAGCTGGCCGCGTTCCAGAATTTCCTGATCATGCCTGCAACATTTTTGGCTGGTGTGTTCTATTCCATCCAGAAACTGCCCCCGTTCTGGCTGGCAGTCTCGCATTTCAACCCGTTCTTTTATATGATTGACGGGTTCCGCTACGGCTTCTTCGGCAAGTCGGACGTCTCGCCCTGGACCAGCCTGGCCATCGTGGCCGTGTTCTTCGCGGTCCTGGCGGCCGTTGCGATCAACATGCTGCGCCGCGGGTACAAGCTGCGCCACTGAGCACCACGTATCAAGCACCACGACTTACCGGATTCCTGAAAAATTATGGCAACCACACCTGAACTGATCCACGGCTACCTCGAGAACGGCCTGGACTGCACCCACCTGGAAGTCGAGGGCGACGGCCAGCACTTCACCGCCGTCATCGTGTCGAACGCCTTCGCCGGCAAGAGCCGCATCCAGCGCCACCAGGTCGTGTACGCGGCGCTGGGCGACCGCATGCGCGAAGAGATCCACGCGCTGTCGATGAAGACGCTGACCCCCGACGAATACGCAACCCAAGGATAAGCATGGACAAGCTCCAGATCACCGGCGGCAAGCGCCTGAACGGCGACATCCCCATCTCGGGCGCCAAGAACGCGGCCCTGCCGATCCTGTGCGCGGGCCTGCTGACCGCCGGCGACCTCGAGCTGGCCAACGTGCCGCGCCTGCACGACGTGCGCACCATGCTCAAGCTGCTGGCCCAGACCGGCCTGCGGGTGACGCAAGACGACGAGAACGTCACCCTGAACGGCGCCGCCATCACCAGCCTGGAAGCGCCGTACGAACTGGTGAAAACCATGCGCGCCTCGATCCTGGTGCTGGGCCCGATGCTGGCGCGCTTCGGCGAAGCCAAGGTGTCATTGCCGGGCGGCTGCGCGATCGGTTCGCGTCCGGTCGACCAGCACATCAAGGGCCTGCGCGCGATGGGCGCCGAGATCACGATCGAAGGCGGCTACATCCATGCGAAATGCCCGAAGCTGCAGGGCGCGCGCATCCACACCGACATGATCACCGTCACCGGCACCGAAAACCTCCTGATGGCGGCGACCCTGGCCGAAGGCGAGACCGTGCTGGAAAACGCCGCGCGCGAGCCGGAAGTGACCGACCTGGCCAACATGCTGGTCGCGATGGGCGCGAAGATCGACGGCATCGGCACCGACCGCCTGGTGATCCAGGGCGTCGAATCGCTGCACGGCACCAAGCACGCGGTGATCTCGGACCGCATCGAAGCCGCGACCTTCCTGTGCGCGGTGGCGGCGACGGGGGGCGACATCCGCATCACCCGCACCCGCACCGACATCTTCGACGTCGCGCTGGATAAACTGCGCAGCATGGGCCTCCAGCTCACCGTGGAAGGCGATTCGATCCGCGCGCGCATGGACGCGCGTCCGCAGCCGGTGTCCTTCCGCACCACGGAATATCCGGGCTTCCCGACCGACATGCAGGCCCAGTTCATGGCGGTGAACACTATCGCCGGTGGCCCGAGCCGCGTGACCGAGACCATCTTCGAGAACCGCTTCATGCATGTGCAGGAAATGAACCGCCTGGGCGCGCACATCCTCACCGAGGGCAACACCGCCTTCATCAAGGGTGTCGACCGCCTGATCGGCGCGCCGGTGATGGCGACCGACCTGCGCGCATCGGCTTCCCTGGTAATCGCCGGGCTGGCGGCCGAGGGGACGACGCTCATCGACCGCATCTACCACCTGGATCGCGGGTATGATCGGATGGAAGACAAGTTGTCGGCCGTTGGGGCTGACATTGTGCGGATCAAGTAAAGATAGAACGAAATAACCGCGCTACAAACCAACGTCGTCCCTGCGCAGGCAGGGATCCAAGTCGCACGCATTTCGATAGCGCTGAAAACTTGGGCCCCTGCCTGTGCAGGGGCGACGGGTGCAGCGTCATCAATTAAAGCAGTCACATGACCACTACCCCCCAGGACAGCCCCCAGCTGATCCTCGCCCTGTCCAAAGGCCGCATCTTCGAAGACACGCTGCCCCTGCTCTCCGCGGCCGGCATCGAAGTCCTCGAAAACCCGGAAACCTCGCGCAAGCTGATCCTCGCGACCAACGACCCCGGTGTGCGCGTGCTGATCGTGCGCGCCAGCGACGTGCCGACCTATGTCCAGCATGGCGCCGCCGACTTCGGCGTGGCCGGCAAGGACGTGCTGCTCGAGCATGGCGGCGAGGGCCTGTACCAGCCGGTCGATTTGCGCATCGCCTGCTGCCGCATGTCGGTGGCGGTGAACGCCGGCTTCGACTACGAGAACGCGGTGCGCCAGGGCGCGCGCCTGCGGGTGGCGACCAAGTTCGTGAACACCGCGCGCCAGCACTTCGCCGCCAAGGGCGTCCACGTCGACCTCATCAAGCTGTATGGGTCGATGGAACTGGCGCCGCTGGTCGGCCTGTCGGACGCCATCGTCGACGTGGTCTCGACCGGCGGCACGCTGCGCGCCAACAACCTGGTCGAAGTCGAAAAGATCATGGACATCTCCTCGCGCCTGGTGGTCAACCAGGCCGCGCTCAAGCTCAAGCGCGAGCGCCTGCAACCGATCATCGAGGCGTTCGAACGCGCCTCCAAGCTTCAGGGTTAAGTCATGACCGTCACTGTCCAAGTGCAAGTCAATAAGCTCGATTCCACCGCCGCCGGCTTCCAGCAGCAGCTGCGCACGCTGCTCGCCTTTGAAGCCGGGACCGACGACGCCATCGAAACCGCCGTTGCGAAGATCCTCGCCGACGTCAAGGCGCGCGGCGATGCCGCAGTGCTCGAATACACCAACAAGTTCGACCGGATTCCCGGCGGCGCCGCCAGCATGGCCGCCTTCGATATCGGCCACGCGGAGCTGCAGGCCGCGCTGGCCGCGCTGCCGGAGGCCCAGCGCGCCGCGCTGCAGACGGCCGCCGAGCGCATCCGCGTGTTCCACGAGCGCCAGAAGGGGGAGCTGAACGGTTTCAGCTATACCGAGCCTGACGGCACCGTGCTGGGCCAGCGCGTGACGCCGCTGGACCGCGTCGGCATCTACGTCCCGGGCGGCAAGGCCGCGTACCCGTCGTCGGTGCTGATGAATGCGATTCCCGCACAGGTCGCGGGCGTGAAAGACATCGTGATGGTGGTGCCGACCCCGGACGGCGTGAAGAACCGGATGGTGCTGGCCGCCGCCGCGATCGCCGGCGTGACGCGCGTGATCACCATCGGCGGCGCGCAGGCCGTGGCCGCGCTGGCCTACGGCACCGAGACGATTCCTGCCGTCGATAAAATCGTCGGTCCGGGCAACGCCTACGTGGCCGCCGCCAAGCGCCGCGTGTTCGGCACGGTCGGCATCGACATGATCGCGGGTCCGTCCGAGATCCTGGTGCTGTGCGACGGCACCACCGACCCGGACTGGGTCGCCATGGACCTGTTCTCCCAGGCCGAGCACGACGAGCTGGCCCAGGCCATCCTGCTGTGCCCGGACGCGAACTACATCGCGCAAGTCGAAGCTAGCATCCACAAACTGCTGCCGACCATGCCGCGCAAGGACACCATCGCGACCTCGCTGAGCGACCGCGGCGCGCTGATCCTGGTGCGCGACATGGAGGAGGCCTGCGCGATCGCCAACGACATCGCCGCCGAACACCTGGAAATCTCGGCGGTCGAACCGCAGCGGTGGGCCGACCTGATCCGCCACGCCGGCGCGATGTTCCTGGGCCGCTTCTCGTCCGAATCGCTGGGCGACTATTGCTGCGGCCCGAACCACGTGCTGCCGACCTCGCGCACCGCGCGCTTCTCGTCGCCGCTGGGCGTGTACGACTTCCAGAAACGCTCGTCGGTGCTGTTCGTGTCCGAGGCCGGCGCCCAGACCCTGGGTAAGGTCGCGGCCGAACTCGCGTATGGAGAGGGACTGCAGGCGCACGCCCGCAGCGCCGAACTTCGCCTCAACGTGAAGTCATGAGCGACTGGGTCGACCGGGTCTTCTGCGAGGATGCGCTGGCCGGGCTGGCGCGCATCCCCGACGGGTCCATCGACCTGATCCTGACCGATCCGCCGTACAACCTCGGCAAGGATTACGGCAACGATTCGGACCAGCTGAGCGCCGAAGACTACCTGGTCTGGACCGAAGCGTGGATAGCCGCAGCCTTGCCCAAGCTGAAGGACAACGGCAGCCTGTACATCTTCTCCACCTGGCGCAACACGCCGGAGATCTTCGTCATGCTCAAGCGCCGCATGACGATGATGAACGAGATCATCTGGGACCGCCGCGTGCCCTCGATGGGCGGCAGCACCCGCAGCTTCAGCTCGGTGCACGACACCATCGGCTTTTTTGTAAAGCGCAAGGATTACTATTTCGACCTGGATGCCGTGCGCATCCCCTACGACGAAGCAACCAAGAAGGCGCGCTCGCGCTCGATCTTCGTGGGCGCCAAGTGGCTGGAAGTCGGCTACAACCCGAAGGACCTGTGGAGCGTGTCGCGCCTGCACCGCGAGCATGCGGAACGGGTCGGCCATCCGACCCAGAAGCCGCTCGAGATCATCGAACGCATGGTCAAGGCATCCTGCCCGCCGGGCGGGATCGTGCTCGACCCCTTCATGGGCAGCGGCACCACGGCGGTGGCGGCCAAGCGGCTGGGACGGCATTTCGCGGGCTTCGAACTGAATCCGGATTACTGCGCGATCATCGAGCAGCGGTTGGCGGCGCCGGCGGTGCCGGTGAAGAAGCGGGTTGGGGTTGGCCGAAAAAAGGACAAAACCAATACCGTCGTTCCCGCGGAGGCGGGAACCCAAGTTGCACGAATAGACAAACAACCCTTGGATTCCCGCCTGCGCGGGAATGACGGTCTTACTGGTAACGAGTCAAACACAGACAACGAAATACACGCACTTACCACCCAAGGAGTTACACCATGACCGACATCGACACCCTCATCGCCAACACGATCCGCGAAGACGTCCGTGCCGGCCATGGCTACAAGGTCCCGGACGCCAGCGGCTACATCAAGCTCGACGCCATGGAAAACCCGTACGAGCTGCCCGAGCCGCTGCGTACGGAACTGGCCGCGCGCCTGGCCGACGCCGTCCTGAACCGCTACCCGGTGGCCTCCTACGCCACCCTGAAGCAGAAGATCCGCGACAAGCTCGGCGTGCCCGCCGGTTACGACGTCATCCTCGGCAACGGCTCGGACGAGATCATCTCGATCCTGTGCATGGCCTGCGCGCGACAAGACAAACGCGCCGTGGTGCTGGCGCCGACGCCCGGCTTCGTGATGTTCCAGCGTTCGGCCCAGTTCGCGGGCATGGACTACGTCGGCGTGCCCCTGAAGGCCGACTTCTCGCTGGACATGCCGGCGATGCTGGCCGCGATCGCCGAGCACAAGCCCTCGCTGGTGTTCCTGGCCTACCCGAACAACCCGACCGGCAACCTGTTCGCCGCGGAGGACGTGGTCGCCATCGTCGAGGCGCTGGGCGAGACCGGCATCGCCGTGGTCGACGAAGCGTATCAACCGTTCGCGCGCACCAGCTTCATGGAGCGTTTGCCCTCGTTCCCGAACATGGTCGTGATGCGCACGCTGTCCAAGCTGGGCCTGGCCGGCATCCGCCTGGGCTACCTGGCCGCGGCGCCAGCCCTGCTGGACCAGTTCGACAAGGTGCGCCCGCCGTACAACATCAACGTGCTGACCCAGGTGGCGGCCGAGTTCGCGCTCGACCACCTCGACGTGCTGGACGCGCAAGCCGCCAGCCTGAACGCGGCGCGCACCGAACTGGCGGCCGCGATGGCGGCGCTGCCGGGCGTGACCGTGTACCCATCGAGCGCGAATTTCATTACCGTGCGCGTACCGGACGCCGAGCGCACCTGCGCTACACTGTTCGCGGAAAAGGTATTGATTAAAAATTTGAGTAAAATGCATGGTTTGCTGGCCAACTGCATCCGCGTGACGGTCAGCACCCCGGAAGAGAATTCCGTATTCCTGAATGCCCTGAAGGCTTCCCTGTAATGACCCGCACCGCAGACATCACGCGCAACACCAGCGAGACGCAGATCCGCGTCGCGCTCAACCTGGACGGCACCGGCCGCCAGAAGCTGAACACCGGCGTCCCCTTCCTCGACCACATGCTGGACCAGATCGCCCGCCACGGCCTGATCGACCTCGACGTCGAGGCCGTGGGCGACCTGCACATCGACGACCACCATACCGTCGAGGACACCGGCATCACGCTGGGCATGGCGGTGGCCAAGGCCATCGGCGACAAGAAGGGCATCCGCCGCTACGGCCATGCCTACGTGCCGCTGGACGAGGCGCTGTCGCGCGTGGTCATCGACTTTTCCGGCCGCCCGGGCCTGGAATGGCACGTGCCGTTCACCCGCGCCACCATCGGCCGCTTCGACGTCGATCTCACCATCGAGTTCTTCCGCGGCTTCGTGAACCACGCCGGCGTCACCCTGCACGTGGACAACCTGCGCGGCGTGAACGCCCACCACCAGTGCGAGACCGTGTTCAAGGCCTTCGGCCGCGCGCTGCGCATGGCATCCGAACTGGACGACCGCGCCGCGGGCATGATTCCTTCGACCAAAGGCAGCCTGTAAGGGCCCACCCACCATCATGACGAACAAGATTGTTGTGGTCGACGGCATGGGCAACCTGCGTTCCGTGGTGCAGGCGCTGCGCGTGGCCGCGCCCGAAGCCGAGGTGATCGTCTCGCATGCCGCGGCCGCCATCGACGCCGCCGACCGCGTGGTGCTGCCGGGGCAGGGCGCGATGCGCGACTGCATGCGCAGCCTGCGCGAATCCGGCGCCGAGGAGGCCGTGCTGCGCGCCATGAAGACGCGCCCGGTGATGGGCGTGTGCGTGGGCGAGCAGATGCTGTTCGACGCGAGCGAGGAAAACGAGGGCACGCCCGGCCTGGGCCTGCTGCCCGGCAAGGTCGTGCGCTTCCGGCTCGACGGCAAGCTGCAGTCTGATGGCTCGCGCTTCAAGGTGCCGCAGATGGGCTGGAACCGCGTGCGCCAGACCCGCGCGCACCCGCTGTGGGAAGGCGTCGAGGACGGCGCGTATTTCTACTTCGTGCACAGCTATTACGCGGCGCCGGACAACCCGCAGGACACCATCGGCGAAGCCGACTACGGCGGCGCCTATTGCTGCGCCGTCGCGCGCGAGAATATCGTCGCCACCCAGTTCCACCCCGAGAAGAGCGCCGCCGCCGGGCTGCGCCTGTACCGCAATTTCATCCACTGGAATCCCTGAACGACCATGCTGCTGATCCCCGCCATCGACCTCAAAGACGGTCACTGCGTTCGCCTGAAACAGGGCGATATGGACCTCGCCACCGTGTTCTCCGAAGATCCCGCCGAGATGGCGCTGCACTGGCTCAAGAAGGGTGCGCGCCGTCTGCACCTGGTCGACTTGAACGGTGCATTCGCCGGCAAGCCGAAGAACGAGGACGCGATCAAATCCATCCTGCAAGTCGTGCAGGAATACGCCGAAGACAATGACCTGGACGAGATCCCGGTCCAGCTGGGTGGCGGCATCCGCGACCTGGACACCATCGAGCGCTACCTGGACGACGGCATCACCTACATCATCGTCGGCACCGCCGCCGTCAAGAACCCGGGCTTCCTGCACGACGCCTGCGGCGCCTTCCCGGGGGCTATCATCGTCGGCCTGGACGCCAAGGACGGCAAGGTCGCGACCGACGGCTGGAGCAAGATGTCGGGCCACGAAGTCATCGACCTGGCCAAGAAATTCGAAGGCTATGGCGTCGAATCGATCGTCTACACCGACATCGGCCGCGACGGCATGATGGGCGGCGTGAACATCGAAGCCACCGTGCGCCTGGCCCAGGCCGTCAAGATCCCGATCATCGCCTCGGGCGGCCTGCACAACCTGGCCGACGTCGAAGCGCTGTGCGCGGTGCAGGACGAGGGCATCGAAGGCGTGATCTGCGGCCGCTCGATCTACGAGGGCACGCTGGACCTGGCCAGCGCGCAGGAACGCGCGGATGCGCTGACGGAAGGGGCGCAGGCTTAACTGGCCGCGCCATGAACCAACGTCGCCCCTGCGCAGGCAGGGGCCCAAGTCGCACGCGTCATCGGGATGCTCGCAAAACTTGGGTCCCTGCCTGCGCAGGGACGACGGGTTGAAGCAAACACATAAATTATGCTCGCAAAACGCATCATCCCCTGCCTCGACGTCACCGGCGGCCGTGTCGTCAAGGGCGTCAACTTCACCGAGCTGCGCGATGCCGGTGACCCCGTCGAGATCGCCCGCCGCTACGACGGCCAGGGCGCCGACGAGCTCACCTTCCTCGACATCACGGCGTCCTCCGATGGCCGCGACCTGATCCTGCCGATCATCGAAGCCGTCGCGTCCACCGTCTTCATCCCGCTGACCGTGGGCGGGGGCGTGCGCAAGGTCGAAGACGTGCGCCGCCTGCTGAACGCGGGCGCCGACAAGGTGTCCATGAATACCTCGGCCGTGACCAATCCGCAGCTGGTGTTCGACGCCTCGCAGAAGCACGGCTCGCAATGCATCGTGGTCGCGATCGATGCCAAGCAGGTCGCGCCCGGCAAGTGGGAAGTGTTCACCCATGGTGGGCGCAACCCGACCGGGCTGGACGCGGTCGAGTGGGCGCGCAAGATGGAAAGCCTGGGCGCCGGCGAGTTGCTGCTGACGAGCATGGACCGCGACGGCACCAGGTCCGGCTTCGACCTCGGCCTGACGCGCGCCGTCTCGGACGCGGTCGGCATTTCCGTCATCGCCTCCGGCGGCGTCGGCGGCCTGCAGGACCTGGCCGACGGCGTCCTCGAAGGCCATGCCGACGCGGTGCTGGCCGCCAGCATCTTCCACTACGGGCAGCACACGGTCGGTGAAGCCAAGCGCTTCATGCAGGACCGCGGCATCCCGATGCGCCTCGATTGAGACCAACGACAATGGCAACCCCGACGACGACCCCCTCGATCCCGGCCCAGCCCTGGCTGAAGAAAATCAAATGGGACGAGCACGGCCTGGTGCCGGTGATCGCCCAGGAAGCGGGCACGGGCGACATCCTGATGTTCGCCTGGATGAACCGCGAAGCCCTGGCCAAGACCGTGGAGCTGGGCGAAGCGGTGTACTGGAGCCGCTCGCGCAAGAAACTGTGGCACAAGGGCGAAGAGTCCGGCCACACCCAGAAGGTGCTGGAGATCCGCCTCGACTGCGACGAGGACGTGGTCCTGCTCAAGGTCGAGCAGGCCGGCGGCATCGCCTGCCACACCGGCCGCCACTCCTGCTTCTTCCAGAAGTTCGACAAGGGCGACTGGCACAGCGTCGAGCCGGTGCTGCAGGACCCCGACACCATCTATACCCACCCAAAGAAAAAATGAGCTTCAACCTCGACCAGTTGGCGGCGGTGATCGAATCGCGCAAGCCGGAACACGGCGGCGATCCGGCCACCTCCTATGTCGCAAAGCTGTTTGCCAAGGGCGACGATGCGATCCTCAAGAAGATCGGCGAAGAAGCGGTCGAGACCGTGATGGCGGCCAAGGACGTGCGCGCCGGCGCCGATCCTTCCAAGCTGCTGTACGAAACCGCCGACCTGTGGTTCCATTCGATGGTGCTGCTGTCCCGCTTCGGCCTTACGCCGCAGCAGGTGATCGATGAACTGGCGCGTCGCGAAGGCGTGTCGGGCATCGCCGAGAAAGCGTCGCGCCCCAAGGAGTGACGGTGCGCCACGTCACGGCGCCGTCATGCAAGCTGGCTAGAATTGCGCGCCCGCCCTTGTTTGGGGCGGTGCCGCCACAAGATAATCTTCTGGAGTGAACATGGATAACTGCATTTTCTGCAAGATCGTCGCCAAGCAGATTCCCGCCGGCGTGGTCTACGAAGACGACGACTTGCTCGCCTTCAAGGACATCAACCCGGCCGCACCGGTGCATTTGCTGGTGATCCCGAAGCAGCACGTGGCCACGCTCTCCGATTGCACCGACGAGCATGCCGCGCTGCTGGGCAAGATGCTGGCACTGGCGCCGAAACTGGCGGCCGAGCACGGCATCGGCGTCAAGCAGGGCCCGGACGGCCAGCACAGCGGCGGCTTCAAGACCCTGATCAATGCCGGTCCGGACGGCGGCCAGGAAGTCTACCACCTGCACCTGCACGTCTACGGCGGCCCGCGTCCGTGGCGCGGCCTGGGCACTTGAACGATTGAACAGGGCCTGAAATAAAGGCGGAGCTTCCGGAAGGAAAGACAGCATTCCGCTTCGGCATGGCTTATACTGCGCGTGAGCTTTACACGCATTGCGAATATCGGGCGTCAGCCCGGCAAGGAGAAAACATGGGTTCGATGAGTATCTGGCACTGGGTGCTGGTGCTGGTGGTTGTGGTCCTGGTGTTCGGCACCGGCAAGCTGAGGAATGCAGGCTCGGACCTGGGCAAGGCCGTCAAGGGCTTCAAGGACGGCGTCAAGGGCGACGAGGAAAAACATGCCGCCGGCCAGCCGACGCAGCAGGTTGCCGACAAGTCCACCATCGACGTCGAAACGCGCGAAAAGACCCGTCACTGATCCTCGCGCATACATGATCGATCTCGGGCTTTCCAAACTCGCCATCATCGGCGCGGTGGCGCTGGTCGTCATCGGCCCCGAAAAACTGCCGAAGGTGGCGCGCATGGCCGGCACCCTGTACGGCCGCGCCCAGCGCTACCTGCACGAGGTGAAATCGGAAGTCTCGCGCGAGATCGAGATGGAAGAGTTGCGCAACCTGCACAAGGACGTGCAGGAGACCGCGAACAGCTTCAAGTCCGAAGTCGAGACCTTCAAGTCCGGCGTCGAGACCTCGGTCTCGTCCCACCTCACCGAGGTCGAGTCCGCATGGAACGGCAACACCGATACGGGCGCGTCCGCGCCGGCGGTGACGGCCGTGCCCGAAGATATCGAACGCAAGGCGCGTGACTTCCGCCGCAAGAAACTGGTGCGCACCTCGAGCGTGCCGGCCTGGTTCAAGAACCGCCAGGGTACGCGCCAGCATGTGCTGTCCGGTGCCGCACGCGTGCGCAAGTTCCGCCCCGGCGCCAAATCCAATACATCCTTTTTCTGATGACCCAAGAAGCTGCGGGCGAAGAAACCTTCATTTCCCACCTGGTCGAGCTGCGTGACCGCCTGGTCCGGGCCGCGATCGGCGTGGCCATCGTCTGCGGCGTCCTGATGCTGTGGCCGGGACCGGCGCGCATCTACGATTTGCTGGCCGCCCCGATGCTGGCCTCGCTGCCCCCGGGCGCCAAGATGATCGCCACCGGCGTCGCCGCGCCTTTCCTGGTGCCGATGAAGGTGACCCTGGTGCTGGCCCTGATCCTGGCGCTGCCCTGGGTGTTCTATCAAGCCTGGGCCTTCATCGCGCCCGGCCTGTACGCCCACGAAAAGCGGCTGGTGCTGCCGCTGGTGATCTCGTCCTCCTTCCTGTTCATCGCCGGGGTGGCGTTCTGCTACTTCCTGGTGTTCGGCCGCGTGTTCCACTTCATCGCCGACTTCGCGCCGTCCTCGATCGCGGTCATGCCGGACATCGAGAACTACCTCGATTTCGTGATGTCGATGTGCCTGGCCTTCGGCGCCACCTTCGAGGTGCCGGTGGTCGTCGTGATCCTGGTGCGCATGGGCATCGTCAGCGTGGAAAAGCTGAGGTCGATCCGCCCCTACACCATCGTCGGCGCCTTCGTCATCGCCGCCATCGTCACCCCGCCGGACGTGGTCAGCCAGCTGGCCCTGGCCATTCCGATGTGCCTGCTGTTCGAGCTCGGCCTGCTGCTGGCGCCGGTGTTCGTGCGCATCTCGCGCGCGCCGGAAGAACCGGCTTAATTCCTGTCGGAAATTTTTACAATCGACTTGCCTGACTTATGTTGGGTTAAGGCAAGTCCTTGATTCCGTAAAATATTTTCCTTTAGGCATTATTCTTGCTTCATCTCCGATACTGAGTCGTATGCCGGAGAAACCATGAAGCTGATCAAACCTACCCTTGCCGCCATCCTGCTGAGCGCGAGCACCCTGGTGGCCGCCGCGCCCACCTATGTCGGCTCATGGGAACTGTACAGCGGTCCGTCCTGGCTCACGATGCCCCGGCTGTACACCGGCCAGCAGGCTGCCGCCGCGCTGTTCGGCGGCGATCCCGGCGATTACGTGATCTCCACCGTGGGCAGCGATGCCGCGCTGATCGACTTCCAGGCCTGGTACGACCAGTATGGCCGCAGTGTCGACGCGTTTGCCCAGGATTACATGTATGACATCGGCACTCCCGGCGAGTACGAGACCGATGGCGATGCCTCGGCAATGGTGGCCGACCATTACTACATGGGCGAGGGCGACTACCCCTACGTGAACTATGCCTTCCGCGTGAACGGCGCCAGCACCGAGGTGCCGGAGCCGATGTCGGTCGCCCTGCTGGGCGCCGGCCTGCTGGGCATGGCGCTGATGCGGCGCCGGCGCGCACCGCGCCGCTGAGCTCAAAAGCCGTAGCTGGCGCCCAGGCTCCACTGCTGCCGCTTGGGCGCGACATTGTCGTTCTTGCCGTAGTGCTCGTACTCGGCATTCAGCGAGACCTTCTCGGTCAGCTTGTATTTCAACCCCAGACCGGCGTACAGGCCATTGTCGCTGCCCTTGTAGCCCGCACTCACGCCCGCGGTGCTGTTGAGGTGGCGTTCAGTGTAGCCCACGCCGAGCTTGCCGTAGGCCGAGAAGCGCTCGTTGATGGGCAAGGTGTACTTGCCGGCGACATAGCTGTTGCTGCCGCGCGTATGGCCGCTGACGGCCTGGCCGTTGCCGCTGTTGCTGAAGTCCGCGTTGCCGAAACGGGTGTAACCGGCTTCGAGTCCCCAGTTCTGGTCGAAATCGTAACCGCCGAAGAGCTTGAATCCAGCCTTGTAGGCATCGACCAGCGGGTTGTCGGCGGCGGCCACGCCGATACCGACGTAGGCTTGCGGCGCGCCGTCGGCGCTGGTCTGGGCCTGGGCGGCACCGGCGGCTGCCAGCGTGGCGGCGAGGGCGATGATCATTTTTTTCATGGAAGTCTCCTGGCTTTGGACAATCGCCGCGATTCCCCGTGAATCGCGAACACAGCCAAGGTAGCACTGGGTTTCCTCACTGAAAGTGCTAAAAGCGTAAGATTTGTAAGTAATTGCAAGTTAATGACTGAAAAGTCATATATGTATGTCTTTGATTTTAAAGAGATACATATCAGCTAGACGAGATAGCTGTCCCATTGGCGCCCAAAACGAACAGGCCTCGCTGTTGCCAGCAAGGCCTGTTCGTTTTGATATGCATGACAGCGTTTGTTAATGCATCCGCTGCCCGCTCAGGCGCACCAGGCGCTCATGGCTCAGAAGCCGTAGGCGAGGCCCAGGCCCAGGCTGTCGGCCTTGGCGCCGACGTCTTTCTGCTTGCCGTTGCGCTCGTATTCGAAGTTCAGTGCCAGGTTCGGGTCCAGCTGGTATTTCAGGCCCAGCGCGCCGTAGGCGCTGGTGTCGGCCTGGCGGTAGTTGAAGCCGACATCGCTGGCCTTGCGCACGCTGCGGCCCACGCCCAGCTTGGCGTAGCTCGAAAACTGGTCGTTGATCGGCATGGTGTACTTGGCGGCCAGGTAACTGTTGTAGCCGTTGGTGTCGGTGGTGCCGCGGCTGGCGGTGTCGAAGCGGGTGTAACCGGCTTCGGCCGCCCAGTTCTGGTTGAAGTTATAGCCGCCGAACAGCTTTTCGCCGAAGCGCCAGCCGTCCACGGTATCGTTCTTGGCGGTCACGCCTTCGATGCCGACGTAGGCCTTGCCTTTGAGCGAGTCGAATCCCTGGGCTTGGGCAACGCCCATGGTGGCAACGGTGGCGAGCAGGGTGGCGAGCAGTACTTTTTTCATTTGGAATCTCTCTTTCTTGCGTATTCTGGCTTTGGGTCACGATTCCCCGTGAATCGCGATGAGTGTCAAGTTAGCATCACGCTTCCTTGTCGAACGTGCCGAACCCGTAAGATTTGTAACAAAATGAAAAGTATTTGACCCTTGAGTCAGATAGGCATATTGACGTTGCTTGCCTGATCGGCGTGAGATAGGCGAGATAACCTGCATGTTGGACGCTGAAAAGAATTAAGCCTCGTTTATTAGACGAGGCTTAATTTTCAAAAGTGTGACTTTTATGCAGCAATCATATCGTGCGCCTATTGCATCAGCTGTCCGATTACGCGCACTGGGGCATTGCCGTAGCCGAGGAACTGGTCGTGGAAGGCTTTCAGGTCGAACTTGTCGCCCAGTTGCTGCTTGCGGCGCTCGCGCAATTCCATGATGTCGCTGTAGCCGCTGAAATAGCTGGTCAGCTGCACCGAGGACAGCTGGGCACGGCGCCATTTTTCGGCGGCTTCCTGCGGCGTCTGGAAGGCTTGGCGCACCAGCAGGTCGAGCGCCTGCTCGCGCGTCATGCCCAGCACGTGCACGCTGTAGTCGAGGATGGTGTTGGAAACGCTGCGCAGATTCCACTTGCACCACATCAGCCACAGTTCCGGCGCGTTGTCGCCATAGCCCGACTCCAGCATCATGCGTTCGCCGTACACGGCCCAGCCTTCGACCATGGCGCCATTGCCGAACAGCGCCTTCACCAGCGAAGGCGAGCGGTTGGCGTTCATCAGCTGGGTGTAGTGGCCGGGAATCGCCTCGTGGATGTTCAGGATCTGCAGCATCCAGTTGTTGTACTCGCGCAGGCTGCTTTCGGCCTGCTCGGGCGTGAGGCCATCCAGCGGCGTCACGTTGTAATAGGTCTTGTCCTTTGGGCGGTAGGGGCCCGGCGCGTCGATGCTGGCGCCGGCCACGCCGCGCTGGTACAGCGGCGTCTCGCGCACCACCAGCGGCTTGCTGGGGTCGATGGTCACCAGGTTGTTCCTGACCACGTACTCCTGCAATTGCGGGATCTGGCGCCGGATCTCGGCCACGTAATCCTTGGGCGCGACGTGCTGCAGCGAGAGCTTGTCGATCACCATGCCGATCTTTTTATAGCGGTCCTGCGGCTTGGCCGCGGACCCCACCGTTTTCTCCCACAACTGATCCGCTAGGGCATCCATGCGCGTGAGCAGTTCCTCGCGCGCGGCCAGGGCCTTGCGGTAGGTCTGTTCGCCGCTGTTGGCCGACTGGATCTCGAACGTGAACTTTTGTTCGTACAGCGCCTTGCCGATGCGGAAGGAGCGGGCGCGCGCCATCTGCGCCTGCGACTTGTCGAGGTCGGTGAGGTAGTCGACCCAGGCCAGCACCGCGCTGCCGGCATTCGCGATGCGCTGGGCGAAGATGGTCTTTTCCTGGGCATTCAGCTGGGCCGAATCCTGGGCCGCCTTGCCGAGGTCGGCCAGCACCACCAGCGTGCCCGGCGCCTGCGCGATCGCCAGTTGCGTGTGTTCGTGGGTCGGGTTCTTGATCGAGGCCTGGGCCGCCTGGTAGTAGGCCGGCACGTCGCCCAGGCGCTTGAGGATGGTGCGCAGGCGCTGCGGACGGGCGGCGTATTCCGTGTTCAGGATCAGGTCGAGCGATTGCGCGACGTTGTACTGGGCCGGGTTCCACTCGAATTCGCGGAAGGTGGTCAAACGCCAGCGGTCGGCCTGCAGCTTGTTGATCAACAGGGCCAGGTCGCTGCGCTGGTTGGGCGAGAGTTTATCGGCGTTCAGCTTGCCGAACTTGTCCAGCCACTCGTCGATGAAGGCCAGCTGCTTGCTGCGGCTGGCGGCGTCGGGAATGGTCAGCTTGGCGGCGGTGTCGAACTTGCCGACGCCGATGCCGGCTTCCGGGTCGATGCGCCACAGCGCGGTCACGAATTGCATGGACAGGGTGTCCATGTAGCGGTCGTTGCGGTTTTGCGAAGGCGCCGCGGCGACGGGTGCCGCTTCAGCCGCCGCAGCGGCGGCCACCGTGGACACCGCCGCAGCCTTGGCGGCCTTGCCTTTGGCCGGTGCCTTGGCCTTGGCCGAAGGCTTGGCCTTGGCGCTGCTGGTGTGCTTGGCCTTGGCCGGACGTGCGGCCGCCGGGGCCAGCGCGACGCAGGTCAGCAGGGCGGCCAGCGCGAGTTTGGATTTCATCATTGATCTGTCTGCCTGATAAGAATGGAGGGCCAGATGTGCGCGCGCACCGAACGGAGCGCGGCGGGGCGACAGGTTAGCACCCTTTTTTGCCCTTGAGGAACCTTGAAACAATAAGTCACGTGCCTGTTATTCGATTTGCCAGTCCGCAATCGATGCCGGTTTCGCGCCGCCCAGGCCCGCCTGCAGCATGGCCAGCATGTCGTTCGAGGACAGACGCGCCGCCATGTCGCTGCCTTCGAGCAGGCTGTCGGCCAAATCTCGCTTGTGGCGGTGCAGGTCGACAATGCCTTCCTCGATCGTGTGGCGCGCCACCAGGCGGTAGATCGTGACCGGCCGCTGCTGGCCCATGCGGTGGGCGCGGTCCGAGGCCTGGTCTTCGACCGCCGGGTTCCACCACGGGTCCATGTGGATCACATAATCGGCCGCGGTCAGGTTGATGCCGACCCCGCCCGCCTTCAGCGAAATCAGGAACAAATCGCCGTCGCCGGCCTGGAAGGCATCGACGCGGCGCTTGCGTTCCTGCATCGGCGTCGAGCCGTCCAGGTACTGGTAGCGGATACCCTTTTCATCCAGATGAGCACGAATCAGGCTCAAATGATCGACGAACTGGCTGAACACCAGCGCCTTGTGGCGGTTTTCCAGCAACTCGTCGGCCAGGCGCGCGAAGGTTTCCAGCTTGCTGCTGCGGATGCCGCTGTCGGGCGCCACCAGCACCGGATTGCAGCAGGCGCGGCGCAGCTTCATCATCTCGGCCAGGATCTGGATCTGCTTCTGGGATTGTGGCGCTTCCAGCGTGGCCAGGCGATCCAGCGCTTCGCGGCGCAGCGATTCGTACAGGGCCAGCTCTTCGCTGCTCAGCTCCACCGGCAACACGATCTCGGTGCGCGGCGGCAGCTCGGACAGCACCTGGGCCTTGGTCCTGCGCAGGATGAAAGGCTGGGTCAGGCGGCGCAGGCGCGTGCGCGCCGCCAGTTCGGCGCGTTTATCTTGCGCTTTTTCGATCGGTCCGGCGAAGCGCAGGTTGAACTGGTCGCTGGTGCCGAGCAGGCCCGGGTTGATGAAGCGGAACAGGTTCCACAGTTCGCCCAGGTGGTTTTCCAGCGGCGTGCCGGTGGCCACCATCCTGAAATCGCCGCGCAGCGCCATCACCGCCTGCGAGCGCCGCGTGTGCGCGTTCTTGATCGCCTGCGCCTCATCCAGCACGATGGTGTGCCAGCGCTGCTTCGCGAAGTGTTCCGCCTCCAGCTGCAGCAGGCCGTAGCTGGCCACGATCACGTCGAAGGGGCCGGCTTCCTTCAGCATGGCTTGCCGGTCGCCGGCACCGAACAGTTTAATGTTCAAGGTCGGCGCGAAGCGCTCGGCTTCCGCCATCCAGTTGGTCGCCACCGAGGTCGGCGCCACCACCAGCGTCGGCCCGCCCGGCGCGCGCGACAGGATCAGGGCCAGCGCCTGCAGGGTCTTGCCGAGGCCCATGTCGTCGGCCAGGCAGGCGCCCACGCCCCAGTGCGCGAGGCGCGACAGCCACTCGAAGCCGTCGAGCTGGTAGTCGCGCAGCTCGGCCTGCAGCGTGGACGGCAGCTGCGGCTTGTATTCGGCGTTCTCCTGCATGTGCTGCAGATGCTTGCGCCAGGCGGCGTCGGCATCGACTTCGCCGGCATCCTGGGCCATCTCTTCCAGCGCGAAGCTGGCCAGCGGGTGCACGCGCAGCGCTTCCTCGTCCGCATCGGTGTAGGCCGACAGATCCATCAAGCGCCGGTGCAATTCGTGGGTCAGCGCCATGAACTGGTTGTCGCCGAGGGCGACAAAGCGGTCCTCGCGCAGGCGCGTGAGCAAATCGCGCAAATCCATCACGCGGTGCTCGTCGACCTGCACGTCGCCATTCGCCGCGAACCAGTCCTTGTCGCGCCGGATGTTCAGGCGCACCGATTTCGACGTGACCTTCCTGGTCACGCGGAAGGATTCGCCCTCGGGCCAGCCGACCACGATGCGGCCCTGCTCCAGCTCCTGCAGCTCGGCCAGCAGTTCCAGGCACGCGATCGGGGAGCCCAGCAGCCATTCGCCGTGCTCGTCCTCGGCCGCTTCCAGGGCGCGGCAATCGGCCAGCAGCTGGCGCTCGGCCTCGCGTTCGGCGTTCAGCTTGCGCTTCGCTTCCATGCGCACGCCACCCACATCCGCGATCACGCTCTCGGCCCCGTCGCCGGGACGCAGGTAAGGGCCGGCGTCCGGCAGCGGCCGCACCAGGATGCGGATGCGCAGGCCCTGCTGGTAGGGCAGCAGGTGCAGGTGCAGGCGCGCGTCGGCATCCACCGTCTCGAGGTCGCCGGGACTGCCGCCGATGTCCGACTGCACGGTGACGATGGTCGAGATGGCGCTGATCGCCTGCAGCACGCGGCGTTCTGCTTCCAGGGGCACCGTCAAGCCGTCGCCGACGATGGCGCCGATGCGGCGGTGCTCGTCCTTGATGCGCACGATGCGCAGGCGCGTGGGCGATTCGCGCGTGACCACGACCTCGCCCTGCTGCTCAAGCAGTTTCGGCACCAGCGTGATGGCGACCTTGCCGCCGCCGGCGCGCACCATCAGCTGCGGTTCGCCCGGCAGCAGTTCGACGCGGGTGCCGGAATCCATCCAGAACAGCAGCGGATGGCCGGCCAGGGCGCCGATGGCGCGGTCGAGGTCGAATTCATAACGCATGCCGTTGCCGCTGTAATAGCGGTGGGCGGCGATGGCGCCGGCCACCTGCACGTCCTGGGCGGTCAGGAAATCCAGCTCGGCCGCTTCCTCGGCCAGGCGCTTCAGGCCGATGGCGCGCCCGCGGCTCCAGCCGCCCTGCGCATCGCGCTTCTGCTCGCGCGGTTCGATGGCGCGGATGCCCAGGTGCTCGTCCCAGGTGAGCATCCAGGCCAGGCGCGATTCCTTGACCACTTCCACGTTCACGGCCGGCTGCAAATTGATCAGCGCGTTCAGCTGGCGCTCCCACGGTTCCTCGCGCTCGAACCACAGGGCCAGGTCGGTAAAGCGGTGCTGCTGGCGCAGCGCGATCGCGCACTTTTCGTGCGTTAGCATGCCCAGCGTGCCCAGCACCGACCCGATCTGGGCGGCGATGAAGTCGAAGCCGGCCTGTTCGGCCACGTCGAGTGCCTGCTCGAGCAGGGCGCGCTTGTCCTGCAACTGCGGCATGCCCAGCCAGTGGTGCAGCAGGGCGCGGAACATGATCGGCTGCAGCGTGGTTTCCCAGTTGCGCGAGGGGAGCACTTCGGCGTCGACGGTGCCGCCGCGGATCTGGCGCAGCATCGACAGCTGCTGGTAGACGGCGGTATCGTGGCTCTGCACGGCGCGGGTGGCGGCGTCCAGGTAGCCGTCCAGCGCTTTTATATGTTTCGGGTCGCTGCTGCGCAGCAGGGCGGTCACGTACAGGTGGCCGCCCATGCCTTCGAACACGGCCTTCCGCTTGCCGGTCTCGCGGCGCAGGGTTTTCAGGGCCTTGTCGAAGCCGGCCAGGGCTTCATCCAGGTCGCCGCGCAGCAGCAGCAGGACGCTGTGGTAGTACTGGGTGGCGGAGTCGTCGAGCTCGTGCAGCAGGCCGGCCGCGGCGTCCAGGCGTCCGCACAGGATCAAATGGTCGGCCAATGCCAGGCGCAGGGACATCGAGGCGCCGCCCTGCGCCACCTGCTCCTCGGCATAGGCGCGCACCGCGGGGGCCAGCAGCGGTTCGCGCTGGACGTGGTAGACCAGCACCGCCAGCACGTCGTCGCGCACCGTGCCGTCGATGCGGTCCATCATGTCGGGCTCGAAGGGGCGGGCGCAGATGTCGACCAGCGGATGCAGATAGGCCGCTTCGTGGCAGCGCAGGCAGGCCGCCAGCAGCGGCGCGATCGCTTTCGGGCCATTGCTTCCCACCAGTGCCATGCGCAACAGGGCCACGCCCTGGCGGTAGCTGCGCAGCATGGGCGTGCCCTGCCAGTCGACGCGCAGCGGCGTCACCTGTTCGTAGGCTTCGCGCAGCAGGTAGAACTGGCGCTGGCGCAGCGCCCATTCCATCGCCGGCCAGGCCACGTCCTGGTCGATGACGTAGCCGCGCGAGGGCAGCTCGCCGACCAGGCCGTCCGCGCGCAGGCGCTCGAGCGGCTCGGCCAGCTCGTCTTCCGAGGCGCTGTCGTTCAGCGGCGCCAGGTGCTCGTGGATGCGGCGCCGGCCCATCGGCTCGCCGGCCATGGCCAGCAGCGCCAGGATCATCTTGTCGCGCCGGCTGCAGGCTTCGAAACGCGCTTGCGTGACTTCTTGCGTCATGCGGCCAGGTTCTCGATCTCGATCGCCGGCAGGGTGGCGGGCACCGGGATACCGAATACGCGCAGGTAGAAATACAGCTCCGCTTCCAGCGTGCGCACGATGCTCTCCGCCTTGCGGAAGCCGTGGCCCTCACCCTCCAGCGTCAGGTAGGCCACCGGGACCTTGCGGGCACGCAGGGCGTCGACCATCACCTCGGATTGCGGCGGCGGCACCACCTTGTCGTCCAGGCCCTGGAAGAAGATCATCGGGCGCGCCAGTTTATCCGTGTGGTTGATCGGCGAGCGTTCGGCGTAGACGGCGTCGGCACGCTCCTTCGGCGCGATCAGGTATTCGTTGTAGTGCGATTCGAACTTGTGCGAATCCGCGTCCAGCCCTTTCAGGTCCGACACGCCGTAATAGCTGGCGCCGGCCTTGAACACGTCGAACAAGGCCAGGGCGCACAGGGTGGTGAGGCCGCCCGCGCTGCCGCCGCGGATCACCAGACGCTCGCGGTCGACCAGGCCTTGATCGGCCAGGTACCGCGCGCCGGCCACGCAATCCTCGACGTCGACCACGCCCCACTGCTCGCGCAGCAGGTCGCGGTAGGCGCGCCCGAAGCCGGTGCTGCCGCCATAATTCACGTCCAGCACGGCGATACCGCGGCTGGTCCAGAACTGGGTCGCCAGTTTCAAAGTGCTGGTGGCCATGCCGGTCGGGCCGCCGTGGCCGATCACCATCAGCGGCGGCAGCTCGCCGGGCAGGGGTGCATGGTCCTTGTTCTGCGGCGGGTAATAAAAGGCGTACGCCGTCCTGCCGTTCATGCTCGGGTATTCGATACTCTGCGGGACGGACAAATAGCCGACGTCGGGCAGGTGTTCGATCGAACGCGCCAGCACCTCGCGCGTATTCGTCGCCAGGTCGATCCGCGCGATTTCCGCGGCAATGGTCGGCGCCCCGCCCAGCAGGGCAACCGTGTCGCCCTGCACGCGCAACTCCCGGATTTCCTGGTAGGGGTTGTCGATCGGCGCGAGCGTGCCGCCCGCCAGGCGCGCCAGGCGGCTGACGCCCTGCTCGATATAGGTGCAGACGATGTCGCCATTGGCCGCGAAACCGTACATCGCATTGCCGAACACCCAGTGCGGGCCGCCGAATTCCGCTTCGCGCGGGCATAGCGCATGCACCATGCCATGGTCGAAACGGTACAGGTTCCACCAGCCGCTGCGGTCCGACACGAAGTGCAGCAGGCCCTCGGGCGACCACTCCGGCTGGCAGATCGATTCGTCCGCGCCGCCGGCGACCAGGCGGCCGTCAACCAGCGTGCCGTCGGCGGCGATGTCGGCCAGCCAGAGTTCCGTGCCCTGCCAGGGCATGCGCGGGTGGTCCCAGCTCAGCCAGGCCAGCTGTTTGCCGTCCGGGGACAGGCGCGGCGAGGAATAGAAATCGTTGCCCTCGACCAGCACGGTTTCGCTGCCGTCGAACCCCAGCGCGCAGATCGTGTTGACCGGGTAGGCGGCGCCGCTCGAATGGTCTTCGCGCACGGTGACCAGGCGGCCGCGCGCGGCGTCCACGACGAAGTCGGCGTAGCGCAGCGTGCCGCCGACGCCGACCGCGATCGGCTCCCCCTTATCGATACGATATAAACGGTTGTCGGCAAAGTTCGAGAACCACACCGTGCCGCCGGCCGCCAGCAGCGCGCCGCCGCCGTATTCGTGCACGCGGGTGCGCACGTTGAACGGCGCCGGCGTCAGTTCCTCGATGACGCCGTCCTGCCAACGCAGCAGGGTGTTGCGGCCACCCTCGCTGGCGCGGCCGGCCAGCCAATAGACGTCGTCGCCGGCAAGTAGCACGCCGGACAGCGGGGTGGCGCCGGCCGCGACCACGGCGGCGCTGATCGGGGAAGTCCAGGCGCCGCAGGGCGCTTGTGTGGGCAGTAGGGCTGACATGGGATCGGTTCCAGCGGATAGGCAGGCGACCATTATAAGAGCGTCTAACAAAACCTCCATGGCGGCGTTGCATCGGCTCGCCGTACTAGCGTACTGTCTTCGCCGATGCGCCTTGCCCTGAAGGTTTTGTCAGACGCTCCAGAGCCTATGCGGCGGACGTCCGGGAACGAAGCATGTGCCGTGAATGGTCCAGGAAATGCGATAATAGACGTTTGCCCGCGATTTCCGCGTCGCTTTTCTTGCCAGGGTTGTCAGCCATGCCACAATTCGCTCCGCTCCAGAACGACACCTTCCTGCGTGCCCTGTTGCGCCAGCCGACCGAGTACACGCCGGTGTGGCTGATGCGCCAGGCGGGGCGCTACCTGCCGGAATACCGCGCCACCCGCGCGCGCGCCGGTTCGTTCCTGGGCCTGGCCAAGAATCCGGATTACGCCACCGAAGTGACGCTGCAGCCGATCGACCGCTACCCGCTGGACGCTTCGATCCTGTTCTCGGACATCCTGACCGTGCCGGACGCGATGGGCCTGGGCCTGTATTTCGAGGACGGCGAAGGCCCGAAGTTCGAGCGCACCGTGCGCACCGAAGAAGACGTGGCGAAACTGCAGGTGCCGGACATGGCGTCCCTGCGGTACGTGTTCGACGCCGTGACCCAGATCCGCACCGCGCTGAATGGCCGCGTGCCGCTGATCGGCTTTTCGGGCAGCCCCTGGACCCTGGCCTGCTACATGGTCGAAGGCGGCGGCTCGCGCGAATTCCACACCATCAAGAAGATGCTGTACGCGCGTCCGGACCTGATGCACCGCATCCTGGACGTCACCGCGCAGGCGGTCACCGCCTACCTGAACGCCCAGATCGACGCCGGCGCCCAGGCCGTCATGATCTTCGATTCCTGGGGCGGGGCACTGGCCGACGGCGCCTACCAGGCGTTCTCGCTGGATTACATGCGCCGGATCATCGCCGGCCTGCAGCGCGAAAAGGATGGCGTGCGCATTCCCGCCATCGTCTTCACCAAGGGCGGCGGCCTGTGGCTGGACGAAATGGCGGACATCGGCGCCGATGCCCTCGGCCTGGACTGGACCGTCAACCTGGGCCGCGCCCGTGCCCTGGTGGGCGAGCGCGTCGCCCTGCAGGGCAACCTGGATCCGGCGATCCTGTTCGCCGCGCCGGAGCAGATCCGCGTCGAGGTCGAAAAGGCGCTGGCCAGCTACGGTACCCCATCCGCGGGACACGGCCACGTGTTCAACCTGGGCCATGGCATCTCGCAATTCACGCCGCCGGAATCGGTGACGGCGATGGTCGAGGCCGTACATGCGTTCAGCCGCAAACAGCATGCATCCTGAATCTAAAATCACACTTATTCACAAAAGCTGGAACCCTCATCCGACTTGCTGTGGAAATGTACAGTAGCTTGGGTGGAGTTGCAAGTCATTGATTTCATTGGAATTTTCCTTGGGGAGAGATAAGGTTCCGGTTGCCTTCTCCCAGCAGGAAGGGTGGACACGGCAAACTGTTCATGCCCTTGTTCACAAAGTTATGCACAGGTTCTGTGAATAATCCCGAAAAGTGCTTGGTTTACCGAGGGTTACGCGTTTTCTTCAAGTGTTGCATCAGCTTTTTGCTGCACTGCGCTCGAGTTCTTCACCGGAAATGCCCAGTTATGCACAGAAGCAGCCGAGCGATCGTGGATTTCAATGGTCTTAAGTCAGCTTTCTTAAGTCATTGAATTCATAAGGAAAATTGTTCTGGAAATTTGAGATTTTGCCAAGTGCTTTGATCTAACGTAAACCTTTGTTCCGGTCAAGTTTTCCATTTTCCACAAAGTTTTCCACAGTTTCCACAAGGCCATCATCCGTGTCGTCCTGCATCCTGCAAATCGCCCTCGATACGCCGCTCGACAGCGTGTTCGACTACCGCTGGCCGTGTGCGCCCGGGGGCGAACCCGAGGTCGGCCAGCTGGCGCTGGTCAACTTCGGCCGGCGCGAAGCGGTGGGGGTGATCGTCGCCGTCAAGCATGAGACCGATGTGCCGGAGGACAAGCTGAAGGATGCGCTGGCGGTGCGCAGCCAACTGGCGCCGCTCTCCGATCAATGGCTGGCGCTGGCGCGTTTCGCCGCCAGCTATTACCACCGTCCGCTGGGCGAAGTCGCGATGCCGGGCCTGCCGAAGAACCTGCGCTTGTCGACCACCGTGGCGCTGGACCGCGCGCTCAAGAAGATGGCCAAGCTGGAAGAGGGGCACGATCCGAACCCGGTCGACATGCCGACCCTGAACCCGGGCCAGCAGCAGGCGGCGGACGCCATCGGCGGCGCCCGGGGCTTCGCGCCGATGCTGCTGTACGGCGTCACCGGCAGCGGCAAGACCGAGGTCTACCTGCAGGCCTGCGCCCAGGTGCTGGCGCGCGATGCCGATGCCCAGATCCTGGTGCTGGTCCCCGAGATCAACCTGACGCCGCAGCTGGAAGCGAATATCCGCGCGCGTTTCCCGGGCCTGATGCTGGCCACCCTGCACAGCAGCCTGTCGGAGGGCGAGCGCATGCTGCACTGGCTGGCCGCGCACCAGGGCCGCGCGCGCATCGTGCTCGGCACCCGGCTGGCCATCCTGTCCTCGCTGCCGAAGCTGAAACTGATCGTCATCGACGAGGAGCACGACCCCTCGTATAAGCAGCAGGAAGGCCTGCGCTACTCGGCGCGCGACCTGGCCGTGTGGCGCGCGCGCCAGCTCGGCATTCCCATCGTGCTGGGCTCGGCCACGCCCTCGCTGGAAAGCTGGCACCATGCCCAGACCGGCCGCTACCGCAAACTGGAACTGCGCGAACGCGCCGTGCGCGACGCCGTGCTGCCGCGCGTACGCCTGATCGACATGGAGCGCGACAAGCCGAAGGAGGGGCTGACGTCCACGCTGATGGGCGCGCTGCGCCATCGCCTCGGGCGCGGCGAGCAGTCGCTGCTGTTCCTGAACCGGCGCGGCTATGCCCCGGTGCTGTGCTGCGACGCCTGCGGCTGGATCAGCAACTGCACCCGCTGCACCTCATTCATGGTGCTGCACAAGCCGGAGCGGCGGCTGCGCTGCCACCATTGCAGCCTCGAATTGCGCATCCCGCACGCCTGCCCGACCTGCGGCAACATCGACCTGCAGCCGCTGGGCCGCGGCACCCAGCGCATCGAAGAGGGGCTGCAAGCGATGTTCCCCGAGGCGCGCATCCTGCGCATCGACGCCGACTCGACCCGCCTCAAAGGCAGCGCCCAGGCCGCGTTCGACAGCGTGCACCGCGGCGAGGTCGACATCCTGATCGGCACGCAGATGGTCGCCAAGGGCCACGATTTCAAAAAACTGACCCTGGTCGGCGTGCTGAACCCGGACACGGCGCTGTTTTCCCAGGATTACCGTGCCAGCGAGCGCCTGTTCGCCCAGCTGATGCAGGTGGCGGGCCGCGCCGGCCGCGCCGGGCTGGAGTCGGAGGTGCTGATCCAGTCGCGCTACTGCACCCACCCGCTGTACGGCGCGGTGATGCGCCACGACTACGACCGCTTCGCCGGCGACCTGCTGGAAGAACGGCACCAGGCCGCGCTGCCGCCCTATATGTACCAGGCGCTGCTGCGCGCCGAGGCACCGGAATTGGCGACAGCGATCGAATTCCTGGAAGGCGCGCGCGACGCGATCGAGACCGACGCCGTCGTCATCAACGATCCGATCCCGATGACGATGACGCGCGTGCACAATGTCGAGCGCGCCCAGTTGCTGGTGGAGTCGAATTCGCGGCCGGCGCTGCAGGCCTTCCTGACCGAATGGGTCGATACCCTGCGCGCGATGAAGAGCCGGGTGCGCTGGTCGCTGGAGGTGGATCCGCTCGATATTTGAATAGATATTGATAAAACGCATGACTGGAATCACCAACTGTCATTGGACATGTGTTTTGCCATGCGGCATGATGCTTCCTGTCTCCTCTATTCTCCTCCAAGAATAGATTCAAGCCCGCCTCGAGCGGGCTTTTTTTTATCCTGCGTACTCTGGCTTAAAATTGGCGTATCGTCATGGCGCCAACAAAGCGGAGGGAAGGATGCGGAAATTGAAGGTCGACGTCGCCGTCATGGGCGCCGGTACGGCGGGCCTGGTGGCCTACCGCGCGGCGAAATCGCAGGGCGCGCGCACGGTGATGATCGAGGGCGGCCAGTACGGCACCACCTGCGCGCGGGTCGGCTGCATGCCGAGCAAGCTCTTGATTGCGGCCGCGGAAGCCGCCCACATGCTGGATGCGGCGCCGGACTTCGGCGTGCACGCGGGCGAGAAACGCATCGACGGCGTCGCCGTCATGGAACGCGTGCGGCGCGAGCGCGACCGCTTCGTCGGCTTCGTGCTCGACGGCGTCGACAACATCCCGGACGAGGACAAGCTGCGCGGCCATGCGCGTTTCACGGGGCCGCACACGCTGGTGGTCGACGACGGGGCGGGCAACAGCACGGAGGTCGACGCCGCGCGCGTGGTGATCGCCACCGGCTCCACGCCGACGCGCGTGCCCAAGCTCGACAAGGTCGGTCCGAACGTCGTCACCAGCGACGACGTGTTTTATTGGCAGGACCTGCCGCGTTCGGTGGCGGTGATCGGCACCGGCGTGATCGGCCTGGAACTGGGCCAGGCGCTCTCTCGCCTGGGCGTGCGCGTGAGCGTGTACGCGCGCGGCGGCAGCGTGGCCCAGTTGACCGATCCGGTGGTGCTGCGCCGCGCGGGGCAGGTGATGGGCGACGAGATCGACCTGCACTTCCAGACCGAGATCGTGAAGGCCGAGCAGGACGGCGACGAGGTCGTGCTGTGCATGCGCGAAGCCGGCGAGGAGCGCTGCGCGCGCTTCCAGTACGTATTGCTGGCGGCCGGCCGCACGCCGAATGTGAGCGACATCGGCATCGAGCACAGCGGCCTGGCGCTGGGGCCGAACGGCGTGCCGCTGTTCGACAGCCGCACCATGCAGTGCGGGACCAGCCACATCTTCATCGCCGGGGACGCCAACAACGAGCGTCCGGTGCTGCCGGAAGCGGCCGACCACGGCAAGATCGCCGGCGACAATGCCGGCCGCTACCCGGACATCCGCCCCGGCCTGCGCCGCACGCCGCTGACCGCCGCCTTCACGGAACCGAACATCGTCACGCTGGGCGCCAGCTACAAACTGCTGTGCGAGCCGGGCCGGCCGAAGTTCGCGATCGGCCAGGTCTCGTTCGAGAACCAGGGCCGCAGCCGCGTCATGTTGCAGAACAAGGGGATGCTGCGCGTGTATGCCGAATACGGCAGCGGCCGTTTCCTGGGCGCCGAGATGATCGCGCCGCGCGGCGAGCACCTGGGGCACTTGCTGGCCTGGGCGGTGCAGGCGCGCCTGACGGTGGAGCAGATGCTGGAGATGCCCTTCTACCACCCCGTCATCGAGGAAGGCGTGCGCACGGCCTTGCGCGACCTGGCGACGAATCTGGCCAAGGGGACGGGCGATACCGATCCCGCAGACGACGAGCCGGGCACGTAATTGATGAGGTTAACGGATGCGCTGTGGGTAGGGTGGACGGGTTTCCCGTCCACGCGTTCAAACCACCTTAGTTCAGATAACTCGCATCCAGCTTCCCCTGCGAAGCCAGCTCACGCACGATCTTGATCGTATCGATATCGGCTTCCTGGTAAGCGGATTTCTTGAAATCCTCGTACATCTTGCCCATGTGGTCATCCGCCTCCGGATTCCCGTCGTCGTAGGTGAAACGCACCAGCAGCAGGCCCTCGGCCGGCACCTCGAGCGCCATCGTCAGGCTCGATTGGGCAATGTCGCCCTGGGCCGGCACGTCGAAACGCACCGCCTGCAGTGGCGTGAGCACCACATGGTCATCGATCCACAGCTCGCCGAAGCGCTGGCGGCGCGTGAAACGGCCGCTGTCGCGTTCGCCGATGATGCACTCGTCCAGGTGCGGAATGAAACGCTTCGGGTCTTCCGCGCGCAGCACCAGGCCGCGCCACACTTGCTCGCGGGTGAGCGTGTCGATCAGCGGGTTGAGCGGGTCATTGATCTCGATCAGATGTTCAAATTTCATTGTGTAATCTCTTGTTGGACCTTGCCAAGCGGTCTAGTAAAACGGCTATCTGGTGGCGGAACAGTGTTTCCACAAGCATTTGATCCTACTTTACAATGCTGAGCTACCTCCCAGAATCCATTCCCCATGTCCACCACCCCGAATTTCGGCCTCAACGGGCCGCAAAGCGAAGCCGCGCTCTATCTCGACGGACCCTGCCTGGTGCTGGCGGGTGCCGGCTCGGGCAAGACGCGCGTGATCACCCAGAAGATCGCCTACATGATCGAACACCGCGGCTATGATCCGCGCACGATCGCCGCGCTCACCTTCACCAACAAGGCCGCGCTCGAGATGCAGGAGCGCATCGGCAAGCTGCTCAAGCAACCCAAGCAGGCCAAGCAACTGACGGTGTCGACCTTCCACTCGCTGGGCGTCAAGATCCTGCGCCAGGAAGCGGCCGGGGTCGGCCTGAAGGACCGCTTTTCCATCATGGACAGCGACGATTGCTACACCGTCGTCTCGGACCTGGCCGTCACCACCGACAAGCACGAAATCCGCCGCATCCAGAACGCCATCTCCCTGTGGAAGAACGGCCTGGTCGACCCCGAGGATGCGATCCGCGAGGCCAAGGACGAGGACGAAGCCCAGGCGGGCCGCATCTACCGCAGCTATCTCGCAACACTGCAGGCTTACCAGGCGGTCGATTTCGACGATTTGATCCGCTTGCCGGTGGAATTGTTCCGCAATAACGAGCAGATCCGCGACCGCTGGCAGCGCCGCCTGCGCTACCTGCTGATGGACGAGTACCAGGACACCAACACCTGCCAGTACGAACTGGTCAAGCTGATGGTGACGGGCCTGGGCAAGAAGCCGATGTTCACGGCGGTGGGCGACGACGACCAGGCGATCTACGCCTGGCGCGGCGCCTCGGTCGAAAACCTGAAAACGCTGCAGACCGACTTCCCGGACCTGCGCGTCATCAAGCTCGAGCAGAACTACCGCTCGACCACGCGCATCCTGCAGGCGGCCAACGCCGTCATCGGCAACAACCCGAAGCTGTTCGAAAAGTCGCTGTGGTCCGAGCACGGCCTGGGCGAGCCGATCAAGGTGCTGGGCATGCCGAACGACGAGATGGAAGCCGACCAGGTCGCGATCATGATCTCGGCCGACCACTTCCAGCGCAAGAACAAGTGGTCCGACTACGCGATCCTGTACCGCGGCAACCACCAGGCGCGCGTGATCGAGCAGGCGCTGCGCAAGGAACGCATCCCGTACACCATTTCCGGTGGCCAGAGTTTCTTCGATAAGGCCGAGATCAAGGACATCATCGCCTACCTGCGCCTGATCGCCAACGAAGGCGACGACCCGGCCTTCATCCGCGCCATCACCACGCCCAAGCGCGGCGTCGGCATGGCGACCATCGAGGCGCTGGGCGAATTCTCGAAGCAGTGGAATTGCTCGCTGTTCGAGGCGGCGCTCAAGGGCGGCATCGAGGCCAAGCTGTCGGAGCGCCAGCTGTACCCGCTGCGCGAGTTCTGTCACTTCATCAACGACATGGAATCACGCGCCACCCGGCCCGGCCCGTCCGGCAGTGGCGACAACGCCGCCGAGCTGCTCGACGACATGATGAAGGAGATTAACTACGAGCATTACCTGTACGAGAACTTCGACGACCGCGCCGCCCAGGGCAAGTGGCAGAACGTGCTGGAATTCGTCAACTGGCTGAAGGAACGCGGCCGCGGCGGGCGCGACCGTGACGGCGAGGAAAAGAACCTGCTGGAACTGACGCAGATGGTGGCCCTGATGTCCATGCTCGAGGGCAAGGACGAAGAGCCGGATGCGATCCGCATGTCGACCCTGCATGCGTCGAAGGGGCTGGAGTATCCGCACGTGTTCCTGGTCGGCGTCGAGGAGGGTATCCTGCCGCACAAGGGCGACCCCGACGACCCCATCGAAGCAATCGCGGCGCGCATCCAGGAAGAGCGGCGCCTGATGTACGTGGGCATCACGCGCGCCCAGCGCAGCCTGCACGTCACCTGGTGCAAGAAGCGAAAACGTGCGGGCGAACTGGTGCATTGCGACCCGTCGCGCTTCATCAAGGAAATGGCGCTGGATGAGGGCAATGCGCCGCCGACGGAAACCGAGGTCATCACGCCGAAACAGCGGCTGGCCAACCTGAAGGCATTGCTGGCCACGCCTAAGGTGGTGTGATCCTTGCTGGTCGTTTCTAAAAGCCGCATGCGATCATGCGGCTTTTATTTTTTCATTTTTTTCAGGAATTACCATGAGCGAAGACCGTTTCATCGATATCGAAATCAAGCTGTCCTACCAGGAAAACCAGGTCGACGCGTTGAACCGCACCATTTATGAACAGGGTCGCCGTATCGACCAATTGGAAGCGCTGGTGGCCAAATTGGCCGAACACGTGCGCGCAGTGCGCGATGCCGGGCAAGGACCGCTTAACGAAAGGCCGCCGCATTATTGATTTACATTTGTATGTAAGAGTAAGGCGCTCACTTTCGGTAAGTGCCATGAATCAAGGCGATTTGGCTCAGGTGTTGTATTTCGCGAGAAAAACAATGTAACTGCATGTCACACTCTTGATATTTATTGACGGGAATATTTTCCTGCGGCATCGTTCTGTATTCGCGTTTTATTGGTGCACGCAACACTCTTCATCCACCCTACATTGTTCCATGACCAACGGTAGTAAAATCTTATTCGCAGGCTCGATGCGAAAGGCAACGATATGAAATTCAATATCTATGGCCGGCACCAGCTCGAGGTCAGGCGCGAGAATGATGCTTGGGAAGTGGTACGCCGTGAATCCGAAACCCGTATACGGATGGAGCCCTTTATTCCATCCTTTCTCGAAACCGAGGATGACGCCACCTACCTGGACGACATCTACGACGAGCTCACCGGGCCCGGTTACGATAACAAGCTGTTATCGTAACCAAGGCTATCCATTAGCGCTGCTTATGCAGCTGCGACACGGGGCAAAACCGGAACGGCCGGGATGAGCTCCCCACCGCCGCCGCATAGGTCTTGCAGCTCCCCTCATCGATCGCCAGGCCATAGCGCGCCAGGTCGGCCTGGGCCTTCTGCATAATGGCGCGGTCTTGCGCGGCCAGGTCCACCAGGTAACGCGACTGCAAGGCCAGCGTGCACTGGCGCCCCGGCGCCGTTTCCGCCTTGACCTCGACCTGGAAACGTACCCTTTGCAATACCCGGTCGAGCCGTCGGCAGCCGCCCGCATCGGCGGTCAGGCCGAGGGTATCGGCCCAGGCCAGCTTGCGCGCCAGGCTGTCTTCCTTGTCGTTGCGCGCGGCGGCCAGCATCACGTAATGCGGCCCGGGCCGGGCGGCAATGGCAGCCTCGATGCGCTCGAGATAGGCCGGCGACTCGGGAAAGCCGCCCGCCAGCGCGATCACCCGCACCTCGCGCGGGAAAAAGGTGGCCAGCCAGCCCATCGGCGGGTGGCCATGCGCGGTGAACACGATCGTCGACGCCGGCCGGGCCAGCGGCGGCACCTGCGCGCGCATGCTCGACGCGGCCCAGCCGACGTGGCCCCAGGTGCCGAAGGGGAACACGGCCAGCGTGGCCGCCGCCAGCACCCACCCGGCGATACGTTGCGAGAAAGCCGGGGCCACCGTGCGTTCGACCAGGATCCACACCACGAGCGGCGCCAGCAACTCCAGCGGCACCAGATAGCGATAGATGCCGAACAATTTCAGCCAGGCCAGGTAGGCGACCAGGCTGAACACCAGCAGGAAGCGCGCCCGCGCCGGTACGCGGGCCGGCGCGGCCCGTCCGCCAACCCGCTCGCCCAGCCAGACGGCAACAAACACGATCGCCAGCGCATACAGCACAGGCAGGATCACCATCTTCAAGGGCACTTCCGAAACCCGCGTATGATCCGCCGCAAAAATGAAAGGCCAGAACAAGGCTTCCATGGCGCTGCGCGGCAAATGCTGGTCGTCGATCACACCGAACGGCTGCGCCAGCGGGCTGCGGAAGATGTTATTGAATTGCGGGAACAGAGGATTGCCGAAGTGCTGCCACATCGTCATCCACCAATAGCCGGCGGACAGCAGCATGCCGGCCAGGACCGCGCAGCCCTGCGTGAACGCCAGACCGATGCGCAGGCGCAGCGGCACCGGCACGGTCAACAGCGCAATGCACAGCGCCGCCGCATAGGTCGCGTTCGTCAGCTTCAATCCGGTCCCGATGCCCATCAGCAGGCCGGACAGCAGCATGAGGCGCGCCGTGCGGCCCGACCATGAGGTCAAGCCGTCCCAGCCACGCAGCACCAGGTACAGCGACCCCAGGACCAGGAGCGCGGTCAGGTTGTCGCCCATCGTATTGCCCAGTTCCGACAGGAAGCCCGCACCGCAGGTGCCGGCCGCGGCCAGCAGCAGGGGCAGGCGCACGCCATCCACGCGGCCACGCAACAGGCAGCGGCCGATGGCCAGCAACAGCACGAAATTCAAGCCGTGCAGGCAACCCATCACGAACCCGACCGCCGGCGCCGGCAGCACGGCATGCAGCACGTAATACGGCAGGTCGATCATCGGGTTGAAATAGCTCTGCCACTGGCCCGGCGCCATGTCGAGCTCGAGCCGGCCGTGCAGCAATGCGTACGGGTTGTACCAGTGATAGTTCTTCATGTCCCAGTTGTCGTCCTGCCCGAGGCACAGCGACAACAGGCCGAACAGCACAGGCACGAGCCAGACGGCAACGCGCGCCGCGTGCGGCTGAGCAAGCCTGGCCGTGCGGCGCAGGAACCAGGCTTCGACTGCGGCGACAGGGCTTTTCAGGAAAGGCATGGGCAGGTATTCGACGATGCTGGCAATGGCAGCGATTGTAGTAGTGAATGGCAGAGTATTGGCAAGAAGCATGCTTTTCTTGTGCTACAGTGGTTCTCCCACCCGGCATGCCGGGTCATTCATTCAGATCGTGAAATCATGAGCAATCAAACCCCTGGTCCGGAATTCTGGAATCGCGTCACCGCCGTCATCAACCTGTCGAATGAGCAGTGCGATGCCGCCATTCCCAATGAAGTCGCCGCATCGACCATGTACGCCTCGGCACGATTCAGCGCTTTCATCGTCGCGCAGAGCACCGGCAATGCGGACAACATGCGCGCCGAAAAAGAGCATGCGCTCGACTATTTCACCGACCAGTTCCGCAAAATGCTGGCGGAAAATATCGACGATTTCGCCCAGAACTTCGACAAGTACATGGCGCCGGCACAGCAGTAATCGGCATGGCGGCGGTGCGACGTCCGTCGACGCCGCCATTGTTTTTGCCGGGCGCGCCCATGCGGCTGGAATAGGGCGCTTGGCCCGATCGATCAGGCATATAGTCGGGAGAACCCATCCATTCTCCGATCGAACGTGAATAGACATCATGGCTGACAGCATCCTGCCGGCGCTGGACATTTATGCGTCCTGCCCCTATGACGGCAAAGTGCTGAGCCATTATGCGGGTGTTTTCTCTGCTGTTTATATCGCGTTGAGTCCCTTCGTCCAGCCAGACCCGGGCTTCCATGAGCGCTACCTATCCGACCTCGATGTCAGCCGCAAGGAAATCCTGGCCCATTGCCGGGCCGTTCCCTGGAAAGAGATCGCACAACAATGCGGCTTGCCGGACGTTGCCGCGTCGCTGCTCTGGACGGTGCACTGGGACAGCCATTTCTCATTCCTGTGCGCGGCATCTGGGTCAGCCTTGAAGGATATTGGGGTCGAAGCGAAGCTGGAGGGTTTCTTTTGCGATCCTGAGACCGAGGTCTATTCGAGCTTGCAAACGAAGCATGCCATCTGATGCATCATTTGCTCGCTGTTCCGGTCTTTTTATTATCATTTATAGGCAATCTCGGTTGCTTGCTTGTAACAGTTATCCATCGGTATCGAAAAGGCCAGTGGCGCTTCTTCTGGTGGGCTTGGTTTGTCGTTCTTGTTTTATGGTGTATGGCTGTTGCGTATGATTTTTCGAGGCATGGAACATAAAACTTGGGCGTCGAATGGCATGTGCCGGATAATCAACATGGAGAACAAATGGGAAAAACCCGGCTAGAAGCCTTCAGCGACGGCGTCATCGCCATCATCATCACTATCATGGTGCTGGAACTCAAAGTCCCGCACAACGCCGACTTCCACGCGCTGCTGCCGCTGTGGCCGGTCCTGATGAGCTACGTGCTCAGCTTCATCTACGTCGGGATCTACTGGAACAACCACCACCACATGCTTCACGCGGTCGAGGAAATCGGCGGCAGCGTCCTGTGGGCCAACCTGCACCTGCTGTTCTGGCTTTCCTTGATCCCGTTCGTGACCGCCTGGACCGGCGAAAACCACTTCGAGACCGGGCCGACCGTCGCCTACGGCGTCGTGCTGTTCATGTGCGCGATGGCGTATTCGCTGCTGGCGAACCGGCTGATCCATCACGGCCGGAAGAACGCGGCGCTGGCGCAAGCCATCGGCGAAGACCGCAAGGGCAAGATCTCGATCGTGCTGTACCTGGTCGGCATCGCGCTGTCGTGGTTCCAGGCGTGGATGGGCTTCCTGGTGTATGTCGGCGTCGCCGTGATGTGGCTGGTGCCGGATCGGCGTATCGAGAAAAAAGTGGTCGAAGAGCGCCGGCAGGACGACGCCGACAAATAAAGTTTGCACAAATGTAGGTACGCCGAAGTACAACAGCCTTCCTGTGACGATAGGGCAATATCCCTGCTATGATCTTTCGCGCATGTACTGCCGGGCTCGGCTTCGGCAGCGTTTTTTGAGTGTTCGTGAAAGATCCAATGACCCGTCCATCCAGCTTCATCGTTGCCGCCAGCGTCGCGCTGGCGTATGCGGCGATCGCCGTACCTGCCGCCACCGCCGCCACCGCCGCACCGGCTTCCACCCTCGACGCATCGAACCCTTTCGCCAAGGTCAGCACGCTGCCCTTCCATTACCCGGCCTTCGACAAGATCAAAAACGAGCACTTCAAGCCCGCGTTCGAAGCCGGCATGCGCGCGCAGCTGCGCGAGATCGACGGCATCGCCAACGCCAAGGCGGCGCCGACTTTCGAGAACACCATCGTCGCGCTGGAACGCTCGGGCCAGCTGCTGGCGCGCGTGTCGACCACCTTCTCGAACCTGCAGGGCGCGAATACGAATGACGCGCTGGATGAGATCGACCGCGAGATGTCGCCGAAACTGGCGGCGCACCACGATGCGATCTTCATGAACGACAAGCTGTGGCAGCGCGTGAAGGCGATCTACGACAAGCGCGACACGCTCAAGCTGGACGCCGAGTCGACGCACCTGGTCGAGCGCTACCACCGCGACTTCGTGCGCGCCGGCGCCAACCTCTCAAGCGCCGACAAGGCCAAGCTGAAGGGCTATAACGGCGAGATCGCCAGCCTGCAGTCGAACTTCACGCAGAACGTGCTGAAGGAAGCCAACGCCTCGGCGCTGGTCGTCGACAGCCGCGCCGAACTGGCCGGCCTGCCGGATGCCGAGATCGACGCCGCCGCGGCGGAAGCGAAAAAGCGCGGCCTGGACGGCAAGTACGTGATCGCGCTGGCCAACACGACGATCCAGGCGCCAATGGCGTCGATGAGCAATCGCACGACGCGCGAAAAACTGCTGGCGGCGTCGCTGGCGCGCGGCAGCCACGGCGGCGAATTCGACAGCCGCGCGCTGGTACTGCGCCTGGTGAAGCTGCGCGCCGAGAAGGCGGCGCTGCTCGGCTATCCGACCTTCGCGGCCTACTCGCTCGAGGAAGAAACGGCGAAGACGCCGGAAGCGGTCAACAAGCTGCTGGGTGACGTGATCAAGCCGGCCGAGGCCAATGCGCGTGGCGAAGCGGCGGAGATCCAGAAGGTGATCGATGCCGAGAAGGGCGGCTTCCAGGTCGGGCCGCAGGACTGGGCCTATTACACCGACAAGGTGCGCGCCGCGAAATACGCCTTCGACGAGAGCCAGCTGAAGCCGTATTTTGAACTGAACAACGTGGTCCTGAAGGGCGTGTTCTACGCCGCCAACAAGGAATACGGGATCAGCTTCAAGGAGCGCCACGACCTGCCGGTGTACGACCCGGACGTGCGCGTGTTCGACGTGTTCGATGCCGACGGCAAGCAGCTGGCCATCTTCATCATGGATTACTACGCGCGCCCGAACAAGCAGGGCGGCGCCTGGATGAACGAGTACGTTACGCAGTCGTCCCTGCTGGGGAACCACCCGGTGGTGGCGAATCACCTGAACATTCCGAAGCCGGCCGCCGGCCAGCCCACGCTGCTGACCTTCGACGAAGTGACCACCGCCTTCCACGAGTTTGGCCACGCGTTGCACGGCATGTTCTCGAACGTGAAGTACCCTACTTTTGGGGGCGCCAATACCTCGCGCGACTTCGTCGAGTACCCGTCGCAGCTGAACGAGATGTGGGCGACCTGGCCGGAGGTGCTGGCCAACTACGCGAAGCACTACCAGACCGGCGCGCCGATGCCATCGGCCCTTCTCGACAAGGTGACGGCCGCGAAGAAATTCAACATGGGCTTCATCACGACCGAGTACACGGCCGCGGCCATCCTCGACCAGCGCTGGCACCAGCTGGCCCCTGGCCAGGTGCCGGCCGACGTGGTGTCGTTCGAGGCGCAGGCCTTGAAGGATGCCGGCGCCGACTTCGCGCCGGTGCCGCCGCGCTACCGCACCACCTACTTCTCGCACGCGTTCTCGGGCGGTTATTCGGCCGGCTACTACGCCTACCTGTGGAGCGAAAAGCTGGCGGCCGACACCACCGAGTGGTTCAAGGAAAACGGCGGCCTGCTGCGCAAGAACGGCGATTACTTCCGCAAGACGCTGCTCTCGCGCGGCGGCTCGGCCGACGAGCTGGACCTGTTCCGCAACTTCCGCGGCCGCGATGCGAAGATCGAGCCGCTGCTGGAACGTCGCGGCTTGAGCGGCAACTGAGCCGCTGTTCATACAACGGTGGGCTCGGGGCGCCCACCCTACGACCGAGGTCCGGCATCGTAGGGTATGACCCGGATCCGCCGTAGGGTGGGCGCGGCCGGCGTAGGCACCCCGTGCCCACCAATGTATCAAGCACCACCATAACGAGAATCACCACCCGGAGAGACCCAGAGAATGAACCGTTCCCGCATCCTCGCACTGGCCGTTACCGCGGCCGTCGCCAACTTCGCGTACGCCGCACCGGCGTCGCTGCTGCCGGCATCGAACCCCTTTGCCAAGCCGAGCACCCTGCCATTCCAGTACCCGGCCTTCGACAAGATCCACAACGAGGACTACAAGCCCGCGTTCGAGGAAGGCATGCGCCAGCAGCTGATCGAGATCGACGCCATCGCCAACAGCAAGGCAGCGCCGACTTTCGAAAACACCATCGTCGCGATGGAGCGTTCGGGCCAGCTGCTGAACCGCGTCTCGACCACCTTCTCCAACCTGGTCGGCACCAACACCAACGACGAGATGAACGCGCTGGACAAGGAACTGGCGCCCAAGCTGGCCGCGCACAGCGACAAGATCCGCCTGAACGAGAAACTGTATAAACGGATCGCGACCCTGTACGCCAAGCGCGACCAGCTGAAGCTGGACGCCGAATCGAAGTACCTGCTGGAGCGCTACAACACCGACTTCGTGCGCGCCGGCGCCAAGCTCTCAAGCGCCGACAAGGACAAGCTGAAGGCCTACAACGGCAAGATCGCCGCCCTGCAGACCCAGTTCAGCCAGAACGTGCTGAAGGAAGCCAACGCCTCGGCGCTGGTGGTCGACACCCGCGCGGAACTGGCCGGCATGTCGGACAAGGCGATCGACGTCGCCGCGCTCGAGGCCAAGAAGCGCGGCCTGGACGGCAAGTTCGTGATCCCGGTCGTGAACACCACCCAGCAGGCGCCCTTGTCGGTATTGACCAACCGCGCGACGCGCGAAAAGCTGCTGGCGACCTCGCTGTCGCGCGGCAGCCATGGCGGCGAGTACGACAACCGCCAGCTGGTGCTGGAACTGGCGAAGGCGCGCGCCGAACGCGCCGCGCTGCTGGGCTACCCGAGCCACGCCGCCTACATGCTGGAAGACCAGACCGCGAAGGACACCGGCGCCGTCAACAAGCTGCTGGCCGAATTCGCCAAGCCGGCCGTGAACAACGCCAGGAAGGAAGCGGCCGACCTGCAGAAGGTGATCGACGCCGAAGGTGGCAAATTCCAGGCGGCGGCCTACGACTGGAACTTTTACAGCGACAAGGTGCGCGCCCAGCGCTACGCCTTCGACCAGAACCAGCTGCGTCCTTACTTCGAATACAACCGCGTGCTGCTCGACGGCGTGTTCTTTGCCGCGAACAAGGAATACGGCATCAGCTTCAAGGAGCGCAAGGACCTGCCGGTGTACGACCCGGACGTGCGCGTGTTCGACGTGTTCGACGTCGACGGCAAGCAGCTGGCGATCTTCCTGCACGACCCCTACGCGCGCGCCAACAAGCGCGGCGGCGCCTGGATGAACGCGTACGTCGGCCAGAACGCGCTGCTGGGCACCCACCCGGTCATCGCGAACCACCTGAACATCCCCAAGCCGGCCGCCGGCGAACCGACCCTGCTGACCTACGACGAAGTGCGCACCATGTTCCACGAGTTCGGCCATGCGCTGCACGGCATGTTCTCGAACGTGAAGTACCCGCGCTTCTCGGGCACCCGCGTGCCGCGCGACTACGTCGAGTTCCCGTCGCAGGTCAACGAGATGTGGATGGCCTGGCCGGAGGTTCTCTCGAATTACGCCAGGCACTACCAGAGCGGCGAAGCGATGCCGAAGGCATTGCTGGACAAGGTGCAGGCCTCGGCCAAGTTCAACGAGGGCTACCGCACCACCGAGTACCTGGCCGCGTCGATCCTGGACCAGAGCTGGCACCAGCTGGGCGCCGACCAGATTCCGAGCGACGTGCTGGCCTTCGAAGCCAAGGCCCTGCATGACGCCGGCGTCGACTTCCCGCTGGTCCCGCCGCGCTACCGCACCACCTACTTCTCGCACGTGTTCTCGGGCGGCTACTCGGCCGGCTATTACGGCTACCTGTGGGCCGAGAAGCTGGACGCCGATACCGTCGAGTGGTTCAAGGAAAACGGCGGCCTGCTGCGCAAGAACGGCGACCGCTTCCGCCAGATGCTGCTGTCGCGCGGCGGCACGATGGATGCGATGGACATGTACCGCAACTTCCGCGGGCGCGATGCGAAGATCGAGCCGCTGCTGGAGCGCCGGGGTCTGACCGGCGAGTGATCGCTTGGAGGGTGCATGAGCGCGGCGTTATTTGGCTCACGCATCTGAAAAACCGTCATTCCTGGCATTGCCAGAAATGACTTCCCGCGCAGGCGGGAATCCAAGTTTCTCGCATACTCAACGGACTTGGATCCCCGCCTTCGCGGGGATGACGTGTACAGACTGCGGGGATGACGTTTACAGGCCGCAGGCATGAGGTGTATGCCTGCGGAGCGACGACAGTGCGCCAACGCTTCCCCGTCAGGTATAAACTTTCCAACAACACCTCTTACAAAGCATCACCCTGCAATGAGTGTTCAAGCATTACACGGTATTACCTTAGAATCCTTGCTGACCCGCCTGGTCGAGCACTACGGCTGGCCCGAGCTCGGCCGCCGTATCGATATCAATTGCTTCATCAAGGACCCGAGCATCAAGTCGAGCCTGAAGTTCCTGCGCAAGACGCCCTGGGCCCGCGAGAAGGTCGAGCAGCTGTATCTGGAGACCAGGTTCACCAAATAGAGGGAATGCCATGCAAAATGACAATGAAGACACCCTGAAAGCGCACCTGAAAGCCCTGCACCGCAGCCTCGAGGAGCGCGGCGAGGTCGACGATGAGCTGGAAATGCTGCTGCGCCAGCTGGACGGCGACATCAACAAGGTGCTGGAGCGCCGCGCCGACGACCCGGATGCCAACACCTACGGCCTGGCCTCGCGCAGCCAGGAAATCACGGCCCGCTTCGCCGCCAGACACCCGACGCTGGAGCCGGCCCTGCGCCAGCTCGGCAACATCCTGGCGAATATGGGTATCTGACGCAACAGAAAGCCTGCAGCGGCTGAGTCAAGTCGTTGAAAAATAAGCCATTTTCCAAGGGGAGGGGAGAACATAAACGGGAATTCCAGTAGAATACCGGCCAATGAACTCCCCCACCAATCTTTTCGCGAACGTCGCCAAGCGTTCCAGCCGCGCGCCCACTGCGCCCTTCCTGCCCATGTCCCGTGCCGAAATGGACAAGCTGGGCTGGGATTCGTGCGACATCATCCTGATCACCGGCGACGCCTACATCGACCACCCGAGCTTCGGGATGGCGCTGGTCGGCCGCCTGCTGGAAGCGCAGGGTTACCGGGTCGGCATCATCAGCCAGCCGGACTGGACGTCCGTGGAACCGTTCCGCGCGCTGGGCAAGCCCAACCTGTACTGGGGCATCACCGCCGGCAACATGGACTCGATGGTCAACCGCTACACGGCCGACCGCAAGATCCGCTCGGACGACGCCTACACGCCGAACGGCGAGCCGAACAAGCGCCCGGACCGCGCCGTGACCGTGTATTGCCAGCGCGCGCGCGAAGCCTTTCCGGGCGTGCCGGTCATCGCCGGGTCGATCGAAGCCTCGCTGCGCCGCATCGCGCATTACGATTACTGGTCGGACAAGGTGCGTCGCTCGGTGCTGTTCGAGTCGAAGGCCGACCTGGTCATCTTCGGCAATGCCGAGCGCGCGCTGGTCGACGTCACGCGCCGCATCGCCGCGGGCGAGAACATCAAGAGCATCCGCGACCTGCGCGGCACCGCCTTCCTGGTGCCGCAGGGCTGGATGCCGGACGAGGAGTGGACCGTCCACAACTCGACCCGCGTCGACGTGCCGGGCCGCATCGACAAGCAGCCGAACCCGTACGCGATGGCGCTGGAAGACCCGAAGCAGTGCGCGCTGGACAACGCCGCGCCGGAACCGGTCGTGAAACCCATCGTCATCATGACGCGCGAAGAGCGGCAAGCCGCCGCCCGCGAAAAAGCACGCAAGACCGTGGTGCGCCTGCCGTCCTTCGAAACCGTCAGCGAAGACCCGGTGATGTATGCGCACGCCTCGCGCGTGTTCCACCTGGAGTCGAACCCGGGCAATGCGCGCGCGCTGGTGCAGCAGCACGGCGACCGCGACGTCTGGCTGAATCCGCCGCCGCTGCCGCTGGCCATGGACGAGATGGACAACGTCTACGACCTGGCCTACGCGCGCAACCCGCACCCGAGCTACGGCAAGGCGCACATCCCGGCCTGGGAAATGATCCGGTATTCGGTGAACATCATGCGCGGCTGCTTCGGCGGCTGTACCTTCTGCTCGATCACCGAGCATGAAGGCCGCATCATCCAGAGCCGTTCGGAGCCGTCGATCCTGCGCGAGATCGAACTGATCCGCGACACGACCAAGAACTTTGCCGGCACGATTACCGACCTGGGCGGCCCGACCGCGAACATGTACCGCCTGTCGTGCAAGGAAAAGACGATCGAGGAATCCTGCCGCCGCCTGTCCTGCGTGTATCCGACCATCTGCTCGAACCTGGGCACCGACCACAGCAAGCTGATCTCGCTGTACCGCAAGGCGCGCGCGATCCCCGGCATCAAGAAGATCCTGATCGGCTCCGGCCTGCGCTACGACCTGGCCGTGCGTTCGCCCGAATACGTCAAGGAACTGGTGACCCACCACGTGGGCGGCCTGCTGAAGATTGCACCGGAACACACCGAGGAGGCCACGCTCTCCAAGATGATGAAGCCGGGCATCGGCGCCTACGATGAATTCAAGGCGCTGTTCGACAAGTTCTCGAAGGAAGCGGGCAAGAAGCAATACCTGATCCCCTACTTCATCGCCGCCCACCCGGGCTCGACCGACGAGGACATGCTGAACCTGGCACTGTGGCTGAAGAAGAACAATTTCCATCTCGACCAGGTGCAGACCTTCACCCCGACGCCGATGGCGATGGCGACCACGATGTACCACAGCGGCAAGAATCCGTTGCACAAGGTCACCGAGGATTCGGAAGTCGTCGAAACCGCCAAGAGCGGCAAGACGCGCAAGTTGCATAAAGCTTTCCTGCGCTACTACGACCCGGAAAACTGGCCGGTCCTGCGCGAGGGCCTGAAACGCATGGGCCGTGGCGACCTGATCGGTAACGGCGAACGCCACCTGGTGCCGCCGAACGGCGGTGGCGAGGAAGCTGTCCCGCAGCAGCGCGGCGAACGCCGTCCGCCGGTCAACGTGCGCGCCGAGGCGCCGCGCGGCCGCGTGATCGAAGTGGCGACCAAGCGCCGTGCCGAGCGCGGCAATGAGCGCACGCCGGCACCCTTCATGGCGCCGCCATCGAAGGTCAAGGCGTCGATCCTGTCGACGATCAAGGCCAAGCCCAGGGCCGGGCGCAAGTAAGCCTCAATCGCATCCGCATCACCATGCGCCGGCCTCGTGCCGGCGTTGTCGTTTCTGGAGTGTTGCTTACAGGCATCGTTGATTGTTCCCGAACGCAATAAGGTTCACTGCTGGTATATTTACGGGATTCAAGTCGTATTCATCACACAACACATTGACACGCATACGTATCGTGCGTAACAAAAAAGTTGAACCAGTGTAATATGATTCCTTTGGGAAATATATGTTATTAAACATGCATAGTCTGCTGCACAGACAGCGCCCTGAGGACAACGAGTGATCGACAACCAAACTTTCATGCTGGCCATTGGCGTCGGCAATATTGCGTTCGGCCTGCTGATGGCGGGCTATATGCGCAATGCCGACAACAGCACCGCGCTACGCTTCTGGATGTGGGCGCGGCTGGTCGGCGGTTTCGGCGAGATCTGCTGGTGGGCCAGTCCGGTACTGGCCTGGCCGCTGCTGGAAGCGTTCACGCCCTTCGCCTGGGTCGGCGGCATCTTGCTGGAAGTCGCGGCCTATTGCCTGTTCTTCAGTACCTACGACTGGCGCCGGGTCGTCTATCCGTCCGCGCTGGCGTCGGCCGTGGTGCTGGGGCTGGCGGTGGCGCTGGACGTGTCGCGCCTGCACATGACCTGGATCGTGTGCATCATCATTGCCGTGTTCGCGTCCGGCGGTGCATTCATGCTGCTGAGCGAGCGCAAGGCGCCGCTGCTGCAACGTATCATCGGCATCAACAACGCCTTGTTCGCGCTGGCGATCTGGGCCTGGCTGATCCTGGAGCAGGGCCGGATCGACGCCACCATCACGCCGATCGGCGGCCTGACTTACCTGTTCAGCTACCTGATGATGATCGTCGACGGCTTCGGCTTCCTGCTGCTGTGCAAGCAGAAGGACGACGCCCAGATGCAGCGCCTGGCCACCATCGACGGCCTGACCGACACCCTGAACCGGCGTGCCTTCTTCGAGCGTGCGGACAGCGCGCGCATGCTGGCGCTGCGCCTGCGCAAGCCGATCGCGCTGATGATGCTCGACCTCGATCATTTCAAGCGCCTCAACGATGGCTTCGGCCATGCCTGCGGCGACGAAGCCCTGCGCGTGTTCGCCGACACCGCGCGCGGCGTGCTGCGCGACCATGACGTGCTCGGGCGCCTGGGCGGCGAGGAGTTCGCGCTGGCGCTGCCGGGTACCGGACTCGACGGCGCGATCCAGGCCGCCGAGCGCCTGCGCATCGCGGTGGCCGAAGCGCCCCTGCTGTCCTGCGCCGGCAGCTACCGCATGACGGTCAGCATCGGCCTGGTGATGATCGAGCCCAACGAGGCATTGACTGCGGCGCTGGCGCGCGCCGACCATGCGCTGTACGCGGCCAAGACCGGCGGACGCAACCGCACGGAAGTGGGGCCGGCGCTCCTGAAGCGCGCTTGAATTGTGAATTGTACAAACTGATTTTGTCGCAAATTTGCCGCACTGCATCATAGTTTCTGCGTGGCACTGATATACTCGGGGTCCTCCATCCTTGTTTCACGCGTCGCCGGCAACGGCACGCCGCTTTACCTCAGAAGGAATCCCCGTGAAAAACCTCAAGATCGGTGCCCGGCTCGGCATTGGCTTTGCCATTGTGCTGGCGCTGCTGCTGGCGCTGACCCTCATCGCCCTGACCCGCATGCAGGCCGCCGGCAGCATGACCGACCGCCTGGTGCACACCAGCATCAAGAACCAGCGCAACGTGGCCGAATGGGCCAAGATCATCGAACTCAACAGCACGAGGGTGGAAACCATCTACGCCGCGGCGGATCCGGCCATCGTCCAGGACGTCATCCAGCGCATGAAGGGCGACTCGGCGCGTTCTTCCGAACTGCAGGATGCGATCGAAGGCTCGCTGCGCAACGAAGGCGTCAAGGCGCAGTTCAAGCAGGTGAAGGATGCGCGCGGCGCTTACCTGGCCGCGCGCGAGGCGATGCTCAAGGCCAAGCAGGCCGGCGACAACGACCAGTTGACGCGGGTGTATCGCGAGCAGATGAAACCGGCTACGGCCGCCTACAACGGCGCCGTCGCCAAGCTGGCCAAAATGCAGATCGAGGCCTCCGACGTCGTCGCCGAGACCATCCTCGATTCCTATGCGAATACGCGCGTGCTGCTGTCGGTGCTGGGCCTGAGCGCCATCGCGCTGGGCATCGCCTGCGCCTGGGGCATCACCCGTTCGATCACGCTGCCGATCCACCAGGCGGTCGCCGTGGCGCAGAAAGTCGCCGCGGGTGACCTGAGCAGCCGTATCGAAGCCGACAGCCGCGATGAAACCGGCCAGCTGATGCGCGCGCTGGGCACGATGAACGCGAACCTGGCCGGGATCGTCGGCCAGGTGCGCAACGGCACCGGCGCCATCACGCTCGCCTCCAGCGAGATCGCGGCCGGCAACCAGGACCTGTCGGCGCGCACCGAGCAGCAGGCCGGCGCGCTCGAGGAAACGGCGGCGTCGATGGAAGAGCTGACCTCGACCGTCAAGCAGAACGCCGAGAACGCGCGCCAGGCCAACCAGCTGGCCGGCGACGCGGCGGCGGTGGCGGGCCAGGGCGGCGCCATGGTGGCGGAAGTGGTGACGACCATGGGCGCGATCGACGCGTCCTCGCGCAAGATCGTCGACATCATCGGCGTCATCGACGGCATCGCCTTCCAGACCAATATCCTGGCGCTGAATGCGGCGGTCGAGGCGGCGCGCGCCGGCGAGCAGGGGCGCGGCTTCGCGGTCGTCGCGACCGAGGTGCGCAACCTGGCCCAGCGCTCGGCCACCGCCGCGCGCGAGATCAAGGCCCTGATCGACGACTCGGTGCAGAAGGTGCAGGCCGGCAGCAGCCAGGTCGACCGCGCCGGCGCGACCATGAACGAGATCGTGCGCAGCATCGGTCAGGTGACCGTCATCATGAATGAGATCGCCACCGCCAGCGAAGAACAGCGCGCCGGCATCGAGCAGGTGAACAATGCCATCGTCGAGATGGACCGCGTGACCCAGCAGAACGCCGCGCTGGTCGAGGAAGCCACGGCCGCGGCCCAGTCGATGCAGGACCAGGCGGACCAGCTGGCGCAGGTGGTCGGCACCTTCAAGCTGGAGCACGGCGATGTGGCGCCGCGTGCGCAGAACGGCGTGAGCGCTCCTTACGACCGCCTTGCGCTGGCAGCATGAGTCAGCCCTGAAACCGTCGCCCCGGCGAAGGCCGGGGCCCAAGTTGCTTGTGCAGCCGGCGCGGGCCGGGCGAGTCAGCAAAACGCTAGAGTACGCCAGCCTGCCCATCCAGATCCAGCACGCACGTCGGCGCCACCCGCAACGGCAAATGGCTGGTCAGCACGATGCAGCAATCGCGCGCCGCCTCGCGCCGCGCCAACGCGTCCTGCAGCAGCTCGATGGCCTGGGCATCCAGCCCATTGAAAGGTTCGTCGATCAGCAAGAGCCGCACCTGCAGGGCCAGCGCCAGCGCCAGCTGCAGCTTCTTGTACTGACCCAGCGACAAGCCGGCCACCAGCTGGCGCGCGATCTCCCCGATGTGAAAGCCGTCCAGGCCAGCCTGCAGGACGCTCATGTCCGCGCCCGGATACAGCGACAGGTGCAAATCCAGCCACTCGTCGGTGCGCAGCCAGTCCAGGTCGGGTGCCTCGCCGCCGCAATAAAAGCTGTGGCCGCGGTAGGCGAGGGCGTCGCGCCGGCTGTCCAGACCGCCCAGCCGGATGCTGCCGCCGCTTGGCGCCAGCGCCCCGCCCAGCAGTTTCAATAAGGTCGTCTTGCCGCGGCCATTCCGGCCGCGCAGCCAGGTCAGGCCCGGTGCCAGGCGCAGGTCCAGGCCGTGGAACACGCTCCTGGTCTTGAAGTGAAAGCCCAGCTGCTCGACCTCGACCAGCGCATTTGCATTCATACTTTGCTCCCGATTGCACACAACAGCATGATCGAAAACGCGACCAGCCCCATGCGGCCGCGTGGCGTAAAGGACGGCGTCATCACCAGCAGCGGCGCCACGCTCCAGGCCAGCGCCAGGTAGAGGCGGCCGGCCGGGTGGCCCCAGGCCTGCGCCGCCAGCCCGGCCACGGTCAACAGCGACGGCGGCAGCGCCAGGCCCGCCAGCAAGGACAGTCGCGCGCGCCGGCCGAGGACGCGCGGGTCGAGCGGCAGTCTGGCCGTGGCTGTTTGCAGCCGCGCCAGCTGGGTGCGCAGCGCATCGTCGGCTTCGTGCACCAGCAGCACCAGCAGCACGCTGGCCAGCACGGCGCCCCCCACTTTCGGCAGCAGGGCCGGGCCGGCCATCCACAGGGCGATGGCGATGAGCGTCCCGGCCAGCAGCAGCGCCTGGCGCGGTCCGGCCAGGCTGCCGCGCCGCCACAAGGGCAGCCAGAACAGCCGGTACCACAGCATGGGCCAGCCCGGACGCGGATGCGGCGCGTAGGTGGCGGCGCCAGGCTGCAGGGTCCGCATGCGCGGCGCCGGCGGCAACAGCGCCGCACGATAAAGCAGGCCACTGGTGGCGGCCCAAGTCAGTAATAGAGAGAGCAGGGTGGCACCGATGGCACGCCCCGGCAGCAGCCAGTCCGGCCGCTGGCCTTGCGCCATCCAGATCGCCAGCGACCCGATATAGGCCAGCGCCAATGGCGCCACCAGCAAGCCCGCCACCAGCATCGAGGTCCGCAGCAGCAGGCCGGACGGCACCGGTAAAGGATATAACCAGGCGCGCACCTGAGCCGGCAACAGGCGCGGCAGCAGCAATGCGGCGGGCAGGGTCATCAGGGCAGCGTGCAGTAGCAGCAGGCCCAGTGCAGGAAACAGGGGATACGAGGCTGCGAACATCGGCGGCAGTGCGACGCAGCCCAGCAGCCCGAGGATGGCCGGGCCGAGCGCCAGCAGGACGATCTCGCCGGAACTGCGCAGGCGCGCGACCAGTTGCGCCAGGCTTTTCAGCGTGAGGGTGATCCGGAACCGGGTGTAGGCATGAATCATCGAGTCGATAGAGCGCAGGGCAGAAACGAAAAAAGACCCGACAAGTCGGGTCTTTTTTCGTTACTACTACATTCTGGCGGAGCGGACGGGGCTCGAACCCGCGACCCCCGGCGTGACAGGCCGGTATTCTAACCAACTGAACTACCGCTCCGTTTTACTCTGATCGGTTCTTCATTCAAGAGACCTGGATATTTGGTGGGCGCTGAGAGGCTCGAACTCCCGACCTAATCCTTGTAAGGGATCCGCTCTACCAACTGAGCTAAGCGCCCGCACACACTTTCCAGATTCTCCGTCTGACGTTTGTCATCACGTCTGAAGAGGCACGCATCATAGCGTACCCATTTGAAATCGCGCAAGAGGTTTTCATAAAAATGTGAACATGCACCGCGCCAGTGCAAGCCTGCCGAAGTGTTGTAAGCCTGCGTAAGGGCGCCATCATTTTCTTGCATAAGCATATACACATACTCGACAATGGCGCCTTTACAGGCCGGCAATGTTTAGACACTAATAAAAGAGGCATGCCGGCGGGGGCCAGAAGCCCCCCGCGCCGATTCTGGCGGCGGAAGAGGGAATAGCGGAGACACGCGGCAGTTTTTTTTACTCTTCCATTAGGAAAACTCATGATCAAGATGTCCAAGATGCACAAGCGCGTCCTCGCCGCGCAAGGTGCGCTGCTGGTCCTGTCCACCCTGCCCGCCGGCGCCGCCCTGGCCCAGGCGTCGCAAGGCAACGAGCTGCAGCAGGTGACCGTTACCGCCCAGCGCCGTACCGAAAACATCAAGGAAGTCCCGGTCTCCGTGACCGCCATCAAGGGCGAACGGCTGGACGTGCTGGTCTCGGGCGGCGAAGACATCCGCCTGCTGGCCGCCAAGGTCCCCAGCCTGAACATCGAGTCTTCCAATGGCCGCACCTTCCCGCGCTTCTACATCCGCGGCTACGGCAACACCGACTTCTCGCTGTTCGCCTCGCAACCGGTCTCGCTGATCGTCGACGACATCGTCCAGGAAAACCCGATCCTGAAGGGCTTCCCGATGTTCGACGTCACCGGCGTCGAAGTGCTGCGCGGTCCGCAGGGCACCCTGTTCGGCCGCAACACCCCGGCCGGCGTGGTGAAATTCGAGTCCGAGAAGCCGAACCTGAAGAAGGTCGAGGGCTACTACAACCTGTCCTACGGTACCCACGGCACCGCCAACGTCGACGGCGCCGTCAACGTGCCGCTGTCGGACAAGTGGGCGATGCGCGTCTCGACCCTGCGCCAGCACCGCGACAACTACGTCGACAACTACAGCGACCTGGCCAAGACCAAAAAAACCGGCGAGCTGGACGGCTACAACGAACACGCCGAGCGCGTCCAGTTCCTGTACACCCCGGATTCGACCTTCAGCGCGCTGTTCAACGTGCACCAGCGCACGACCTCGGGCAGCGCGCGCCTGTTCCGCGCCAACCTGATCGGGCGCGGCACCAACGGCTTCGCGCCGGGCACCGACCTCGACAGCGTCGTCACCAACGCCATCAACGGCCAGGACCTCAAGACCCAGGGCGCCAACATGCGCCTGTCCTGGGACCTGGGCGCGGTCCGCCTGTACTCGATCACCGGTTACGAAACCGTGGATCACTACAACAGCCGCGGCGACATCGACGGCGGCATCATCGGCCAGCCGGGCGTGCCCTTCCAGGTGCAGACCGCCAGCCGCATGACCGACCTGAAGCAGTACTCGCAGGAATTCCGTGTCGAGTCGAAGAACGCGGGTCCGCTGAACTGGCAGGCCGGCCTGTACTACTTCGACGAAGACGCGACCGGCGGCAGCGACAACTTCGACAGCGTGACCCAGCTGCAGACCTCGCGCGTGGTCTCGAACCAGAAGAACAAGGCCTGGGCCGGCTTCGGTTCCGTGAGCTATGCCGTCAACGACGCCTTCACCGTGCGCGGCGGTGTGCGCTACACCGACGACAAGAAGGACTTCACCACCCTCGAGCACACCAACGTCGTCCTGATCGGACCGGCCGGCGTCAGCGAGAGCAAGAGCAAGGTCAACTGGGACCTGTCGGGCACCTACAAGATCAACCCGGACGTGAACGCCTATGCCCGCGTGGCCACCGGCTTCCGCGCCCCGAGTATCGCGGCCGCCTCGGCCACCGTGCCGGTCACCGTGGCCGACGCCGAGACCATCACCTCGTACGAAGCCGGCATCAAGGCCGACTTCTTCGAGCGCCGCGCCCGCGCCAACTTCTCGATCTACGATTTCGAAGTCAAGAACCAGCAGCTGACCGTGGTCGGCGGCAATTCGAACATCACCAAGCTGATCAATGCGAAGAAGACCAAGGGCCAGGGCGCCGAGTTCGACGTCGAAGGCATCGTCAGCCCGTCGCTGCGCCTGACCGGCAGCGCCAGCTACAACTTCACCAAGATCGAAGACCCGAGCCTGTACGTGACCCGCTCCACGACCGGTACCGTCACCGATCCGGTCGCTGCCAACGGCCTGGTCTCGATCAACGGCAACCCGCTGCCGCAGGCGCCGAAGTGGATCTTCAACGCCACCGCGCGCTACAGCGTGCCGGTCGCCGACGGCGAGTTCTTCGTCTACACCGACTGGTCCTACCGTACGAAGATCAATTTCTTCCTGTACGAAGCGGTCGAGTACACCGGCAAGCCGCTGACCGAAGGCGGCCTGCGCGTGGGCTACAACTGGGCCGGCGGCAAGTATGAAGTCGCCGCCTTCGGCCGCAACATCCTCGACCAGCGCCGCATCACCGGTGCGATCGACTTCAACAACCTGACCGGCTTCACCAACGAACCGCGCACCTATGGCGTTCAGTTCAAGGGCAATTTCTAAGCCGCTTCAAGTTTCAGTATGAAAAAGGCCGCGAGCGATTGCGGCCTTTTTTTATTGGCGCCGAGGTTTTTTGATCATTCAAGTATTTTCAGCTGATCATTTGATTTCGATCAACACGATTGTGACATCCTGTGGCCTGAAGGTACCGACAATTGTGTAATTTTCGGGTTCTTTTAAGCAATATCTTGTTTTGCCGGCTTGACTTTCTACCGAAGAATATAGGTTTTAGCGCTATCAGCTGCATTTTGTGTTGTATATGCATCGCATTCAATTGTGAAATTTCCACAAAGATTTTTCTTCGAGAGTAATCTGAATTGTCCACTTTTCAGATGGACAGCCGGTGCACAGCGAGGCACCGGTACAACCAGATCTCAGGCATTCACTTGCTTGCGGAAAACCAAGCTTTTGTGTTTTTCTACTCAAAGGAAGAAACATGAAGTCTAAGCAATCGATGTATCCGGCAGTGTTGAAATTGTGCGCCGCGGCCGTTCTCGGCCTGGGCGCCGGGACCGCGTTCGCGGGCGTGTCCGCAAACCTGCAGGCCGCACCCGCCGCGCAGGGTGCTGTTGTCGGCGACAAGACCGACCGCATCATCGTCAAGTACAAGGACGAGCAGGCGCCGGTGGCCGTGAAAGGAGGCGCGTCGATCGCGTCCATGGCCAAGGCCGCCGCCACGCCGATGTCGTCGGCGCGCAAGGCGAAACTGGACCGCGCCGGCCAGCAGTTTGGCTTCCTCATGAAGGAATCGCACCGCATCGCCACCGGCGCCCGCGTCGTCAAGCTGGACCGCAAAGTGTCGCTGCAGGACGCCGCGCAGGTGGCAGCCGAACTGGCCGCGCGCGACCCGGACGTCGAATACGCCGAACCGGACCGCCTGCTGCATCCCCTGATGACGCCGAACGATTCGATGTACAGCCAGCAGTGGGACTTCTTCGAGACCACCGGCGGCATGAGCATCCCGGCGGCCTGGGACAAGTCGACCGGCGCCGGCGTGCGCGTGGCCGTGATCGACACCGGCTACCGTCCGCACGCCGACCTGTCGGGCCAGATCCTGGCCGGCTATGACTTCATTTCCGACGCCACCATCGGCAACGACGGCAATGGCCGCGACAGCGACGCCAGCGACCCGGGCGACTGGACCGCGGCCGGCGAATGCGGCGCCGGCGAGCCGGCCTCCAACTCGAGCTGGCACGGCACCCACGTGGCCGGCACCATCGCCGCGCTGACCAACAACGGCAGCGGCGTGGCCGGCATCGCCTACGGCGCCAAGATCGTGCCGGTGCGCGTGCTGGGCAAGTGTGGCGGCTACACCTCGGACATCGCCGACGGCATCATCTGGGCCTCCGGCGGCACCGTCTCGGGCGTGCCGAACATCGCGGCGCGCGCGCAGGTGATCAACATGTCGCTGGGCGGCGGCGGCGCCTGCGGCACCACGACCCAGAACGCGATCAACAGCGCGCGCTCGCGCGGCACCGTGGTCGTGGTCGCGGCCGGCAACGAATCGCAGAACGCCAGCAACAGCAACCCGGCCAACTGCTCGGGCGTGATCACGGTGGCGGCGACCAACCGTTCCGGCGGCCGTGCCTCCTACTCGAATTACGGCACCGTGGTCGACGTGGCGGCGCCGGGCGGCGACAGCGGCGCGGCCATCCTGTCGACGCTGAACGCGGGCACCAAGGGCCCGGGCGCCGACAGCTATGCCGGCTACATGGGCACCTCGATGGCGACCCCACACGTGGCCGGCGTGGTGGCGCTGATGCTGGCGAAAAACGCATCGATGACCCCGGACCAGGTCGAAGCCGCACTGAAGTCGACCGCGCGCGCCTTCCCGGCGGCGTGCAGCGGCTGCGGCGCCGGCATCGTGAACGCCTCGGCCGCGGTCGATGCGGCCATGGGCGGCGGCGGTACCACGACCGGCCCGACCGTGTCGGAAACCGAGTCGAACAACACGATCAGCACGGCCAACAGCGTGACCACTTCCGGCACCACGGTCAACGGCAGCATGGCCAGCAGCTCGGACAGCGACTACTTCGTGGTCCAGCTCCCGGCCGGCAAGACGCTGGGCGCCACGCTGACCCCGGGTTCGAGCGCCGACTACGACCTGGTTATCTACAACAGCGCGGGCACCCAGCTGGCGACCAGCCAGAACGGCACCGGCGCGGTCGACAGCGCCAGCTCGGCCAACGCTACCACCGCCGCTTCGGCCCGCTACGTGCGCGTGGTGTACTACAGCGGCGGCACCGGCTCGACCAACGGCAAGTACACGCTGAAACTGTCGTGGTAACCCGTTCAATTTCTTGAATGCCAAGGCGCTCCCTCGGGGGCGCCTTTTTTCTTGCCGGTCTCACACCATTTCCGTTATTAATCAATAACTTGTCGAAAATTTTCCTGTTGTAAAAGGCTGGAAAGCGGCCCCAGCACTACCGTTTTTCGCTACGCTTCCCTGTTCAGTCAACGAGATAGGAAGCAGCATGCAACAGCACAGCAAGATGGCCCCGGTGTTGAAGTTCTGCGCGGCGGCCCTGGTCGCCCTGGGGGCGGCGGCAGCCCACGCCGGCCCGCACGACGCGGCATCGCCCCGGTTCATCACCCAGACCGACCGCCTGATCATCCGCTACAAGGATGCGGTCGACACCTCGAAGGCCAAGGTGGCGGTCGCGGCGCGCGCCATTCCCGACGCACGCCAGGCCCAGCTCGACCGCGCCGGCCAGGGCTTCGGCGCCACCCTGCGCGCGCTGCGCGCGACCGCCAACGGCGCCCACGTCCTACAGCTCAGCCGCAGCATGTCGCTGGACGAAGCGAAGCAGCTGGCGGCCGACCTCAAGGCGCGCGACGCCAGCGTCGAGTACGCCGAGCCGGACCGCATCATGACCGCGCTGGCCACGCCGAGCGACCCGAGCTACAGCCAGCAATGGGACCTGTATGAGGCCCAGGGCGGCATCAACGTGCAGCCGGCCTGGGACAAGTCGACCGGCAGCGGCATCAACGTGGCCGTGATCGACACCGGCTACCGGCCCCACGCCGACCTGGCCGGCCAGATCCTGCCGGGCTACGACTTCATCACGAATACCGCCATGGCCAACGACGGCAACGGCCGCGACAACGACGCCAGCGATCCGGGCGACTGGACCCCCGCCGGCAGCTGCTCTAGCGGCATGCCGGCCCGGGACGAGGCGTCCGGCTGGCACGGCACCCACGTGGCCGGCACCATCGCCGCGCGCGCCAACAACGGCGCCGGTATCGCAGGCATCGCCTACAACGCCAGGATCGTGCCGGCGCGCGTGCTGGGCCGCTGCGGCGGCTACACCTCGGACATCGCCGATGCCATCGTCTGGGCCTCGGGCGGCAGCGTGAACGGCGTGCCGGTCAATGCCAACAAGGCGCGCGTGCTGAACCTGTCGCTGGGCGGCAGCGGCAGCTGCGACACTACCACCCAGAACGCCATCAACAGCGCGCGTTCGCGCGGCGCGGTGGTGGTGGTCGCCGCCGGCAATTCGAACGCCGACGCCGCGAGCTCCAGCCCGGCCAACTGCGCCGGCGTGATCGCGGTGGCGGCGGTCGGCCGCGGCGGCGGCAAGGCCTCGTATTCGAACACCGGCAACGTGGTCGACGTGGCGGCGCCGGGCGGCGACAATGGCGCCGGCATCCTGTCGACGCTGAACAGCGGCACCACCACCCCGGCCGCGGACAGCTACGCCTATTACATGGGCACTTCGATGGCGGCCCCGCACGTGGCCGGCGTGGCCGCGCTGATGCTGTCGGCGAATCCGAACCTGACCCCGGACGAGGTGGAAGCGAAACTGAAGTCGACCGCGCGCGCCTTTCCGGCCGCCTGCAAGGGCTGCGGCAGCGGCATCATCGACGCCGCGGCCGCCGTCAACGCTTCGCTGCCGGCCGGCACCACGCCAACGCCGCCGGCATCGGGCTGGACCGCCTGCGCACCCGAAAACGGCACCTGCTCGTTCAGCGGTACCCGCGAAGTGCGCTACGGCGCCGGCACCAGCTTCGCCTCGAAGATCGTGACCGGCTCTGTCGCCTGCTCGAACGCCGTGTTCGGCGACCCGGCGCCGAACGTGGTGAAGTCGTGCAGCTATTCGAACGCCACGGTGACGGTGCCGACCTGGACCGCCTGCGCCGGCGAGGGTGGTACCTGCGCGTTCAGCGGCAGGCGCGAGGTGCGCTATGGCGCCGGCAGCAGCTTCGTGTCGCGCGTGTTCAGCGGCGCGGCCGTGTGCTCGAATGCCACCTTTGGCGATCCGTTGCCGAATGTGGTCAAGGCGTGCAGCTATTCCAGCGTCACGCAATGATGGCTAGGTGGGCACAGGGTGCCCACCCTACTTGCAAATACTCAAATTTCCATCGATACTGTATGCAATTACAGTATGAACATCCCCGTCCGCAAGATCATCCACTGCGATTGCGATTGTTTCTACGCGTCCGTCGAGATGCGGGACGACCCGTCGCTGCGCGGACGGCCGCTGGCCGTGGGCGGGCGCCAGGACCAGCGCGGCGTGGTCGCCACCTGCAACTACGAGGCGCGGCGCTACGGCATCCATTCGGCCATGGCCACGGCCCAGGCGATCAAGCTGTGCCCGGACCTGCTGGTGATCCCGCCGAACATGGAAAAATACCGGATCGCCTCGCGCCAGATCATGGAGATCTACCAGGACTACACGGAGCTGGTCGAGCCGCTGTCGCTGGACGAGGCCTATCTGGACGTCAGCGCCTCGCCCCATTGCAAGGGCAGCGCGACCTTGATCGCGCAGGAGATCCGGCGCCGCATCTTCGAGACCGTCGGCATCACGGCCTCGGCCGGCGTGGCGCCGAACAAGTTCGTGGCCAAGATCGCCAGCGACTGGAACAAGCCGGACGGCTTGTTCCTGGTGCGCCCGGATGAAGTCTATGATTTCGTCGCCGCGTTGCCGGTCAAGAAATTGCACGGCGTCGGCAAGGTGACGGCGGCGAAGATGAACCGCCTCGGTGTCGACACCTGCGCCGACCTGCGCGGCTGGAGCATGGCGAAATTGCAGGAACATTTCGGCTCGTTCGGCGCGCGATTGCACGATCTGTGCCGCGGCATCGACGATCGCGAGGTGAACCCGGTGCGCGAACGCAAGTCGATCAGCACCGAGGAAACCTATACGCCGGACGTGCCGGACCTGGATGCCTGCATTGCGCTCTTGCCCGAGTTGATGGAGCACTTGCAGGGCCGGATCAAGCGCAACGGTGCCGAAAAATTCATCAACAAGCTGTTCGTCAAGATCAAGTTTTCGGACTTCCAGCAGACGACGGTCGAATGCGTGGGCCACGCGCCCAACATGGAGACCTATGCGCGGCTGATGGAAACCGGCTGGCTGCGCGCCAGCCGTCCGGTGCGCCTGCTGGGCGTCGGCGTGCGCCTGGCCGACACCGAGCAAGTCGAACAACTGAGCTTGTTTGACGAACGCGCAACACATTGAAAAACCGTACGCGGCTGGTAGGAAATTGCTTGTCAGCAGCGTGTAAAATGTCGTTCCCCTGAAATTGAGAGATAACCGAGAGTAACTATGTGGTTCAAGAATCTTCAGATCTATCGCCTGCCCGCCCCCTGGAATTTCACCCCTGAGCAAATGGAAGAGGCGCTGCGTCCGCAAGCCTTCACGCCGGCCAACAGCAACGAACTGCTGCAGCAAGGCTGGGATTCGCCGCGTGGCAACGACAAGCTGGTCCACGTGGTGAACAAGCAGATGCTGATGATGCTGGGCACCGAAAAGAAACTGCTGCCGAGCTCGGTCATCAACCAGGTCGCCAAGGCCAAGGCTGCCGAACTGGAAGAGCAGCAGGGCTTCCCGCCGGGCAAGAAGGCGATGAAGGAACTGAAGGAACGCGTGGCCGACGAGCTGCTGCCGCGCGCATTCTCGATTCGCGGCAACACCTGGGCCTGGATCGACCCGGTCAACGGCTGGCTGGTCGTCGACGCCGCCAGCCCGAACAAGGCCGACGATATCATCAAGCTGCTGCTCAAGGCCGTGGACAAGATGCCGCTGGAATCGGTGCGCGTGCAGAGCTCACCGGTGGCGGTCATGACCGGCTGGCTGGAATCGGACGAAGCCCCGTACAACTTCACGATCGACCAGGACACGGAACTGCGCGCCACCGGCGAAAGCAAGGCGACCGTGCGCTACGTGAAACACTCGCTGGACCCCGAAGACATCCGCCGCCACATCGCGGGCGGCAAGCAGTGCACCCGCCTGGCCATGACCTGGAACAGCCGCATCTCCTTCGTGCTGACCGAGCAGCTGGCGATCAAGAGCATCAAGCCGCTGGACGTGATCAAGGAAGGCGAGACCATCACCTACAGCGACGATGAGCGTTTCGATAACGACATCATGCTGATGACGGGTGAGCTGGCCAAGATGCTGGCGGACCTGGTGGAAGCGTTGGGTGGGGAAGCGAAGGCGTAAAGCCTCACAGCTCACGATCGTCCCGTGGCAGCTGCACGTCATTCCCGCGGAGGCGGGAATCCAAGTTCGTTATGCCGACGCAGCGATATTTATGGAGGCTGCGTGCTCGCACCAAACTTGGGTCCCCGCCAAGGGGGCCGCCCAGGCCGGGGACAACGAGGTGGTAATAAAACGGCCCGGATTCGCATCCGGGCCGTTTGCATTTCCAGACCTGCGCGCTTATTTAGCCGCAGCCACTTCCTCGCTGGTCGCCGGCTCCTTCGCCCCACCCGTGTCGCCATTTTCCTGCTGGCCGCTGGTATAGGTCGCCGCCTGGCGATTGTCGTGCGGCGCCGGCTTGCCCGGCAGCGGCGGCAGGGCCTTGGCCTTTTCCAGGTCGATGCCGGCGATTTCCGCCACGCGGCGGCCATAGTCCTCGTCGCAGTGCCACAGGTGCCAGACCATGCGCAGCTGGATCACTTCCGGGCATTTCTTGAGGTCGCCGCCGACGTTGTTCACCAGGTCGTCGCGTTCCCAGTCCTGGAAGCTGCGGTAGCGGTCGCCGGCCTGCTTGTAATCGGCGGCGGTGGAGGTGGTCTGGTAGCGGCCCAGGTGGCCCTGCACATACTGGTGATAGTCCTTGTCCGGCTGCGGCGCTTCCTGCAGGCCGCCCATCAGGCTCGGCTCATAGTTGAGGTGCTTGTTCTCGCCGCCATCGTCGATGTGGTAAGTCATCTGGCCATCGCGCTGGTTGGTGCGGGCGCGCGCTTGCGCTGAGGGCGCATTGATCGGCAACTGCAGGTAGTTGGGACCGACGCGGTAGCGCTGGGTGTCCGAATAGGACAGGGTGCGTCCCTGCAGCATCTTGTCGTCCGAAAAATCGATGCCGTCGACCAGCACGCCGGTGCCGAAGGCCGACTGCTCGGTCTCGGCAAACACATTGTCCGGGTTCTTGTTCAGCACCATGCGTCCCACCTTCAGCAGCGGGAACTGGTCTTCCGGCCAGCGCTTGGTGTCGTCCAGCGGGTCGAAGTCGAGTTCCGGGTGCTCGCCGTCGGCCATGATCTGCACGCAGAATTCCCATTCCGGATAGTCGCCGCGTTCGATCGCATCGTACAAGTCGCGGGTGGCGTGGCTGGTATCGTGGGCCTGGATCTCGGCGGCCTGTTGGGCCGTCAAATTGCGCACGCCCTGTTTCGGCTGCCAGTGGAATTTCACCAGGTGGGCGATGCCTTGATCGTTCACCAGTTTATAGGTGTTGACGCCAGAACCTTCCATTTCGCGGTAGTTGGCCGGGATGCCCCATGGGCTCTTGACCCAGGTAACCATGTGCAGCGATTCCGGGTGGTTCGCGATGAAATCGTAGAAGCGCCACGGTTCCTGCTGGTTGGTGACCGGGTCCGGCTTGAAGGCGTGGATCATGTCCGGGAACTTGATCGCATCGCGGATGAAGAAGACCTTCAGGTTGTTGCCGACCAGGTCCCAGTTGCCTTCCACGGTCTTCAGCTTGACCGCGAAGCCGCGCGGGTCGCGTGCCGTTTCCGGCGATTCCTTGGCGCCGATCACGGTCGAGAAGCGCAGGAACACCGGCGTCTGCACGCCAGTTTCGGTCAGGACCTTGGCGCGGGTGTACTTGGTGGCGGGTTCGTCGCCGATGGTGCCGTAGGCTTCGAAAAAGCCGTGGGCGCCGGTGCCGCGCGCATGCACCACCCGCTCGGGGATGCGTTCGCGGTCGAAATGGGTGATCTTTTCGATGAACTGGTAGTTCTCGAGGGTCGCCGGCCCGCGTTCACCCACCGATCGGAGCGACTGGTTGTCGCGGACGGGGTGGCCCTGGCGGGTGGTCAAGGTGGGACGCTGCTCATTCATCGCTGATTTCCTCCTGCGTTCGTTGGAACGTTCATTATAGGAACTGACGAAAATGCGCAGCGTACCCTAGACATCAGGAAACGTACCCTGTCGGATGGCAGTTTACACCGACTGGAACACGCCGGCCGCACGGTTCTTGGTGACCTTATCCCAAGTAAAAATCTTGCCATTCATGGCTACATAAACACCCGGCGCCAGCACTTGCGCCACGCCGCAGGCGAAGCCGAAGTTGAACAGCGCATCCGAATTGGCGATGGCGTAGGGGATCATGGCGCCGGTGAATACGATGGTCTTGTCGCTCACTGCCGCGCCCAGTACCTCGGCGGTTTCGCGCATGGTGTCGGTGCCGTGCACGATCACGATCGCTTTCTCGGCGGCGGCCTGGCAGGAGGCCAGCACGCGCTGGCGGTCGGCGTCCTGCATTTCGAGCGAGTCGAGCAGGGGCAGGGTTTCCAGCTCGACCGGCACCGTCATGCGCGAGCGGGCGATGACCTCTGGCAAGTGGCTGTTGGCAAAGCCCAGTACACCGTTGAGCTCATTGTAATGTTTGTCGAAGGTGCCGCCGGTGGCGATGATCCGCAGAGTCATGATGATTTGGAAAGGCAGTAAAAAAAGGTGGCTAATGATAGCCGCAAACAGGTGTCCATCCACAAGGGTCTGCGCTAGAATCCTTTGGATCGGATGAGTACACTGATCTCTTTCCAGGCCTGAGCCTGCTTCCTTCCCTATGAAACCCGTCGCACCCGGCACCGTCATTTTTCACCGCCATCGCGGCTATGGCGTCATCACCCACGTCAACCTGCTGACGGGGTGGATCTCCGCGCGTTTCGGCAACGAACCGCGCACCCTCGACCTCAATCTGTCCACCGACGAAGTGCAGCACGCCGATGGCGAAGCCATCCTGTTCCGCCGCTCGCCGCCGGACCGCATGCCGCACGCGCGCCTGATGGCCATGGTGCGCGAGCTGCACATGGCCGGCTACGAAAAGCTGTACCTGCACGCCTGGCCCAAGCCTTCCGGCCTGCACTGGCGCTGGCATCTGTTCGCCGGCCAGCGCGACTGGATGCAGCGCCCCTGGCGCGAAGGCTGGTACGGCTCCGGCGCCGACTACAACGGCAACCCGGTGATGGGATGGGGCGACGCGCCCGGCGCCAGCACCGAAGAACTGATCCATGCGCTGGCCAAATTCGACCCCGAAGGCCTGGCGCGCGCGCTCGGCCGCGACGAAGACCACACCGCCTGGTTCGCCGACGTCTGCGATGCCTTATTGCCGGGTTACATGTACAGCTTCGACATGGCGCCGAGCAAGGCCAGCGGCCTGGTCGAGATGCCGCCGGTGCCCGTGGTGCCCGTGCGCGCCGGCTTGCCGGCCTATGCCGGCCGCACCATCGGCTGGCCGCCGGGCTGGGCTGGTTTGTGGACGCGCCGCCACGAAATGCCGATGCGCAAGCCCAACTTCACCGGCGAGCCGGAGCTGCGCTAGGGGAGGGGGCAGACCAGGGGTCAGAGCCCGGTGTTGCTGTTCAAGGGGCTCTGACCCCGGTGTTCAGCCGTAACCCGGTGTTCAGCCGTAACCCGGTGTTCAGCCGTAACCCGGTGTTCAGCCGTGCTCCGGTGTTCAGCCGCGCCCTAGTGTTCAGACGGGACCCGGGTGTTCAGCCGCGAGCGCCTCCGGATTCAGGATCCCGCTCGGCGTTCCGTTAGCAAAATTGACCACATTCTCGAACGCCGCCTTGAAATACATCTCGTAGCTGTCCTGCTCCACATACCCCAGGTGCGGCGTCGCCAGCACCGTCGGAATCTTCAACAAGGGCGCATCCGAAGGCAAGGGCTCGCTGGTGAACACATCCACCGCCGCCTGTCCCGGCCGTCCCTTGCGCAGCGCCGCCTCGAGCGCCCCTTCCGCCACCAGTTCGGCCCGGCTGGTGTTGACGAACAGCGCATCCGGCTTCATGCGCGCCAGGTCGTCCGCGCCGACGATGCCGCGCGTGGCCTCCGCCAGGCGCAGGTGCAGGCTCAGCACGTCGGCCTGTTCGAAAAAGGTTTCACGCGAGGGTGCGGCGATGAGCCCGTCGGCCTCGGCGGCTGCGCGGCTCCGGTCGCTGCCCCACACCATCACGCGCATCCCGAACACCTTGCCGTAGCCGGCCAGCAGGCGTCCGATCTTGCCGTAGCCCCAGATGCCCAGCGTGCGGCCATGCAGCACGCGCCCGATGCCGTTCAGGAGCGGGTTGATCGAGGCCGTCTGCCACAGCCCGTCCTTCAGGTTGTTCGCATACGGCAGGATGCGGCGCGAGGCCGCCATGATCAAGGTCCAGGTCAGCTCGGCCGGTGCGATCGGCGAACCAGTCCCTTCCGCGATCGCGATGCCGCGTTCGGTGGCGGCCGCCACGTCGACGTGGCCGGAGACCTTGCCGGTCTGCGAGATCAGTTTCAGGTTCGGCAGCCTGGTCAGCAGCGCGCGCGGGAAGGCGGTGCGTTCGCGGATCAGGACCAGCGCATCGTAGGGCGCGAGGCGGATCGCCAATTGGCCGAGCCCGCGCGCCGAATTAGTGAACACTTTGACCTCATGGCGGGCCAATAATTCGAAGCAATCGAGTTTATGCACTGCATCCTGATAATCATCGAGAATGGCTATTTTCATGGGAGATAGGCGAAGTTACGTTGTCGTAAGTAATGAAATGACAGGATTCAGAAGATCGAAAATAGCCTACTACATTAGTCAACCAAATTTCCTACATTTTTGTTGTTGAAGCATTTAAAAGCCCGGGGTGCGGGTGTAGAATCGACCAGAAATAAGAGACCGCGATGTCTGATTGATATCTTTTGCGGCCAGTACGACATGTCCATTCAACCCGCATGCAGCCTCGTGGACGCACCGAGCAGCCGGGACAAGACAACAGGGATCACGAACACTGCAGCAGCACCGCACCCCTCGATGCGACCGTGCGCCGGTTTCCAGGATCGCCAGGAATTCTTTATTGGCATTGGAGGTATTCATGAACCAGCCCGTGATGGGCGGCGTCGCCGCTTTGAACGTCCCAGCTTACATCAAGCACAACAAACTCATCAATTGGGTGGCCGACATCGTGGCCCTCACCAAGCCTGACGCCGTTTACTGGTGCGACGGCTCCCAGGAAGAGTATGACCGCCTGTGCGCCTTGATGGTCGAGGCCGGCACGATGAAGCGCCTGAACCCCGAAAAGCGTCCGAATTCCTATCTCGCCTGTTCCGACCCGAGCGACGTCGCGCGCGTCGAAGACCGCACCTTCATCTGCTCGTCGACGAAAGAGCAGGCCGGCCCGACCAACAACTGGACCGACCCGAACGAGATGCGCCAGACCCTGAACAGCCTGTTCGACGGCTGCATGGCCGGCCGCACCCTGTACGTGGTGCCGTTCTCGATGGGTCCGCTGGGCTCGCCGATCGCCCACATCGGCGTGGAACTGTCCGATTCGCCCTATGTGGCCGTCAACATGCGCATCATGACGCGCATGGGCCGCGCCGTGTACGACGTGCTGGGCGCCGATGGCGACTTCGTGCCCTGCGTGCACAGCGTCGGCATGCCCTTGCAGGCCGGCCAGCAGGACGTGCGCTGGCCGTGCAACGCCACCAAGTACATCGTCCACTATCCGGAAACGCGCGAGATCTGGTCCTTCGGCTCGGGCTACGGCGGCAACGCGCTGCTGGGCAAGAAATGCTTCGCGCTGCGCATCGCTTCCAACATGGGTTACCAGGAAGCCAAGCAGGGGGGCACCGGCTGGCTGGCCGAGCACATGCTGATCCTGGGCGTGGAATCGCCGCAGGGCGATAAACAATACGTGGCCGCGGCCTTCCCCTCGGCCTGCGGCAAGACCAACTTCGCGATGCTGATCCCGCCCGCCGGCTTCGAAGGCTGGAAGGTCACCACCATCGGCGACGACATCGCCTGGATCAAGCCGGGCCCGGACGGCAAGCTGGTCGCGATCAACCCGGAAGCCGGCTACTTCGGCGTGGCCCCGGGCACGAATGAAAAGACCAATTCCAACTGCATGGCTTCGCTGCGCGAAAACGTTATCTTCACCAACGTGGCGCTGACCGACGACGGCGACGTCTGGTGGGAAGGCATGACCAAGGAGGCGCCCGCGCACCTGATCGACTGGCAGGGCAAGGACTGGACCCCGGCGTCCGGCACCAAGGCCGCGCACCCGAATGCGCGCTTCACCGTCGCCGCGACCCAGAATCCGGTCATCGATCCGGCCTGGGACGATCCGGCCGGCGTGCCGATTTCCGCCTTCATCTTCGGCGGCCGTCGTTCGACCACGGTGCCGCTGGTGACCGAGGCGCGCGACTGGACCGAAGGCGTGTACATGGCCGCCACCATGGGTTCGGAAACCACCGCCGCCGCGGCCGGCCAGATGGGCGTGGTGCGCCGCGATCCGTACGCGATGCTGCCCTTCATCGGCTACAACATGAGCGACTACTTCCAGCACTGGCTGGACCTGGGCAAGAAAGTGGAGGCGCAGAACCCGGCGGCGCTGCCGAAGATCTTCTGCGTCAACTGGTTCCGCACCGATGATGCCGGCAACTTCGTGTGGCCGGGCTATGGCGACAACATGCGCGTGCTGAAGTGGATCCTGGACCGCGTGCAGGGCCAGGCCGGCGGCGTCGAGCACATGTTCGGCACCACCCCGAGCTACCAGGACCTGACCTGGACCGGCATCGACTTCAGCGAGGAACAATTCGTGCAGATCACCTCGATCGACAAGGATGCCTGGCGCGAGGAGCTCAAGCTGCATACCGAACTGTTCAACAAGTTGGCCTATGGATTGCCACAGGAACTGGTGGCAACCAAACGTGCGCTCGAGGAACGTTTGTCTCGGTAAAATATTTCCGTTGGAGAAGTTAGCGGGGAGACGATGGCTGCAGCACAGATTGCAGCCACGAATATAAAAAAGAAAAAGAATGAAAAAGGGACAGGCCAGGCCTGTCCCTTTTTCATTCTGGCTTTCATTATCCGGTCACATTGCCTCGGAATAATGCGCGGCATCCCAATGTTGCCGGAGCAATCATGCTGCAGCCGTCCCACCGTAGTCCGCGTCACGCCATCTCCCTCGCCGTGCTGGTCCTGCTGTCCGCCTGCGGCGGCGCCAGCGATAACGTCACCGACATCACCCCGGTCAGCGTCGCGCCCGCCGCGCCGGTCGACCAGGGCGCGCCCGACACTGCGCCTCTGCCCGCGGTGGCCGCCTTCGTCGACAGCGCCGCCACCAACCAGCGCGGCGATGCCCGCTACGCCACCCTGGCCACCAACGCCGGCGTGCGCGTGCTGGGCGGCTTCCTGAATGTCTGGAAACCCTTGACGGAAATCGTCGATGCCGACGTCAGCGCGCCCGCGCTGGACGGCTTCCCGGCCGTGGTGAAATCGACCTGGACCGGCATGCCGAACGACGGCACGAATGGCGGCACCATCGTCAACGCGACGGTCCACAACGCCAACATCGATTACGTGGTGAAAGCCACCGCCGCCCGCACTGCCGAGCAAGGCCTGCAGGCCTACCTGGACGACCGCCGCAACAAGGGCTACAGCGTGACCGAAGGCATGGGCCCGCTGACCACGGCATGGCGCAGCGCCAGCCGCGCCACCACGACCATCAACGCCATGCCGGCCGACGCCACGGGCGTGCTGTACAACGATGGCGGCAACAACAACGGCGTCGGCGGCGATGCGAATGCCGACTTCGGCAAGGTGGTCGACTTCGTGAATGCGATGGGCGGCAACGGCTCGACCGAACCGGCCAAGCGCTTCTACAAATATGCGCGACCGTACCGCTGGAGCAGCGCGGTCGCCGTATTGCCGCAACTGGTGCCGGCCAAGAGCCCGACCCCGGCCACCGATGGCGGCTTCCCCAGCGGCCACTCGGCCGAAGCGACCCGCAATGCGATCGGCATGGCCTACGTGCTGCCGGAACGCTACCAGGAGCTGGTCGGCCGCGGCCTGGAACTGGGAGAGAGCCGCATCCTGGCCGGCATGCACTCGCCGCTGGACGTGATCGGCGGCCGCGTGCAGGCGCAGGCCGTCGCAGCCGCCAACATCATCGCCGCGAATGCCACCACCCGCGCCGCCGCCGTGAGCCAGGCCCACACCACGCTGATGAAGCTGACCGGCACCACGGCCGCCGCCTTCCCGGCCTATGCCGTATCAGGCACGGCCGCCAGCGACCGCTTCGCCGATTACGCGACCAGCCGCGCCAACTACCTGCGCCGCCTGACCTATGGCTTGCCGCAGATCGGCGCCACCAATGCGCCGGCCGTGGTGCCGAAGGGCGCCGAGGTGCTGCTCGAAACGCGCCTGCCTTACCTGAGCGACGCCCAGCGCCGCGTGGTGCTCAAGACCACCGCGCTCGCGTCCGGCTATCCGGTGCTGGACGATCCGGAAGGCTGGGGGCGCCTGAACCTGTTCGCCGCCGCCGACGGCTATGCCAGCTTCACGGGCAACGTAGTGGTGAACATGGATGCGGCCAAGGGCGGTTTCAACGCGCTGGACCGCTGGCGCAACGACATCGGCGGCAGCGGCAAGCTGGTCAAGCAGGGTACGGGCACCCTGCGCCTGGGCGGCAACAATACCTGGACCGGCGGTACCCAGGTCGATGCGGGCACGCTCGAGGCACTGTCCGGCAGCGCTTTTGGTAATGGCGACGTGTATGTCGGCGCGGCCGGCACCCTGGCCAGCAGCGCGCCGGCCGTGCTCACCCTGGGCGCCAATTACACCCAGCTCGACAAGGGCACGCTGCAGATCACGCTGGGCGCCTCGAATGCCGGCACCCTGAATGTGAAGGGCACGGCGACCCTGGTCGGCGGCAGCCTGCGCCTGAGGTTCGCGGATGGCTTCAAGCCGGCCGTGGGCAGCAGCTACCAGGTTGTGACTGCCGGCGCGCGCAAGGGCGTGTTCGGCAGCGTCGCCGTCGATGGCTACAAGGCCACGCTCCAGTACAGCAATACCGGCGTCTCGGTGCATATCGACGGCTGATCCGCCGGCATGGAGGAACATGGCCGGCATCCAGGATGCCGGCTTGTTTGCTTTTACTCGGCCGTATTTATCCTTTATTCTTGTGCCAGGTGGGTTGTTAGCGCAAACATCCGCCCGGAGACACGACACCCATAAAGGATAAAACCATGTCATCACGCCGTACCCTGCTGGCCAGCGCCGTGGCGCTGGCATCCGCATCGCTGTTGCACCTGCCGGGCCAGGCCGCAGCCGACAGTAGCGCCCGCACCATCGCCATCGACTTGAACGCGCCGACCACGCCGCGCGACCGCTTCTACGACCTGTCGATCGGCTCCGACTATCCCGGCACCCTGATCCGCGACGACAGCCTGGCCCAGCTCAGGATCGCCAGGGACGAGCTGGGTTTCCGCACCATCCGCTTCCACGGCATCTTCCACGACGTGCTGGGCACCTACAAGGTCGTGGCCGGCAAGCCGGTGTATGACTGGACCAGGATCGATTATTTGTACGACAAGCTGCTGGCGATGGGCATCCAGCCCTTCGTGGAACTGGGTTTCACGCCCGAGGCGATGAAGACCTCGGATAACAGCATCTTCTACTGGAAGGGCAATACCTCGCATCCGGACCATGCGCAGTGGGGCGCGCTGGTCGACGCTTTCGTGCGGCATCTGCAGCAGCGCTACGGCCGCGACGAAGTGCGCACTTGGTTCTTCGAAGTCTGGAACGAACCGAACCTGGACGGCTTCTGGGAAAAGGCCGACCAGCCGGCCTATTTTGCCCTGTACGACCTGACGGCGCGCACCATCAAGGCGATCGACCCGCAGTTGCGCGTGGGCGGCCCCTCGACCGCGGGCGCGGCCTGGGTGCCGGAATTTTTGGCGCACACCCGGAGAAGCGGCGCGGCGGTCGACTTCATCACCACCCACACCTATGGCGTGGACGGCGGCTTCCTCGACGAGAACGGCAAGAGCGACACCAGGCTGTCGCCCTCACCGGACGCCATCGTCGGCGACGTGCGCAAGGTGCGAAAGGAGATCGAGGCGTCCCACCTGCCCAAGCTGCCGCTGTATTTCACGGAGTGGAGCACCAGCTACACGCCGCGCGATCCGGTGCACGATTCCTACGTGAGCGCCCCCTACATCCTGTCCAAGCTGAAGGCCAGCGAGGGCCTGTTGCAGGGCATGAGCTACTGGACCTATTCCGACCTGTTCGAGGAACCGGGCCCGCCCACCGCACCGTTCGAGGGCGGCTTCGGCCTGATGAACCCGCAGGGCATCCGTAAACCAGCGTGGTTCGCCTACAAATACCTGCGCCAGCTGGGCGAGCGCGAGCTGAAGACGCCGGATGCGCAAAGCTGGGTCACGCGCGACGGCAAGGGCGGCGTGCAGGTGCTGGCCTGGGATTTCCGCACGCCCGACCAGGGCAGCAAGAGCAACCGGCCCTACTACACGACGGTGCAGCCGACGCGCGACGGCGCGCCCCTCACGCTCGAGCTGAAGGGCATGAAGCCGGGCAGCTACGCGATGCAGGTCCAGCGCACCGGCTTCCGCGCCAACGACCCGCAGACCGCCTGGCTCGAGATGGGCCAGCCGAAGACGCTGGCACCAAGCCAGCTGGCGCAGCTGCAGGCGCTGACGGCCGACCAAGCGGAGACGCGGCAAGTCAAAGTGGGCGCGGACGGCACGGCGCGCGTGCAGCTGCCGATGCGCGTGAACGACGTGGTGCTGGTGAAGATCGGGGCGGTACCTTAAGCCTCAGCTCCACTGCATCAGGCAGGGCGGCACCAGCAGGAGCAGGGCCAGCGCCAGGTAGATCAGCTGCAGCGGGATCATCCACCTGGCCCAGGTCAGCCAGGGCACGCGCGCCAGCGCCAGCACGCCCACCGTGATGCCCGAGGTCGGGATCATCGGCGTCGACAGCTCGCCCAGTTGAAAGGCGAGGATCGCGGTCTGGCGCGTCACGCCCACCAGGTCGGCCAGCGGCGCCATGATCGGCATGGTCAGCGCGGCCTGGCCGCTGCCCGAGTGGATGAAGAAGTTGATCACCGACTGGATCAGGTACATCTTCTGGGCGGCGAACACCGGGTGGCTCGACTGTACCAGCGGCATCAAGGCATGCAGCATGGTGTCGATGATGTGGGCGTCGCGCGCGATGATCATGGTGGCGCGCGCGATCGCGATCACCAGCGCGGTCGGCGCCAGGTCCTTCACGCCCTGCATGAAGGCGCCCACCCAGTTGTCGGTGCCGATGCGGCCCACCAGCCCGACCACGATCGCCATGGCCAGGAACAGGGCGGCGATCTCCTCGACGAACCACTCGTACTTCACGACGCCCACCACCATCACGCCCAGCGCCAGCGAGAAGATCGCCAGCACTGCGGCGTGGCGCCGGGTCATCCGATCGAAGGCCAGGCTGGCCGGCTGCTCCTGGCGCTTGGCCTGGTCGAGCACGAAGGTGGGGCTGAGCGCCGGGTTGCGCTTGACGCGGGCCGCGTACCACATCAAAAAGGCGATCGTCACCACGGTCGCCGCCGCCCACACGATGAGCCGGTAACCCATCCCCGAGAACACCGGCACGCCGGCGATGCCCTGCGCGATGCCGACGTTGAAGGGATTCAAAAAGGCAGCGCCGAAGCCGACCTGCGAGCCCAGAAAAGGGATCGAGACGCCGGTCACGGTGTCGTAGCCAAGCGCCAGCGCCAGCGGCACGAAGATCAGTACGAAGGGGATCACTTCCTCGTTCATGCCAAAGGTGGCGCCACCCAGCGAGAACAGGGTGACGAACACCGGGATCAGGGTGGCGCGCACCAGCGATGAATGCTCGTGCGCACGCGCGATCGAGCGGATCGCAGTGTCGATCGCCTCGGTCTTCTGCACGACGGCAAAGGCGCCGCCCACGATCAGCACGAAGCCGATGATCAGCGCCGCCTCGACGAAGCCCTTGATCGGCGCCTTCATCAGCGCCACCAGGCCCTGCGGGCTGCTGGCGACATAGTGGAAGGAGGCCGGGTCGACCAGCTGCTTGCCGTTCACCAGGTGGGTCTGGTACTGCCCGCCGGGGACGAACCAGGTGGCCAGCGCGATCAGGGCCAGGATGGCGAACAGCAGGACGAAGGTGTTGGGGAGGCGCAGGCGCATATCGTGGACTCGGCGGGGGAGGGAGGGCGGGTCCGGTCGATTATGGATGAGTTTTTGGGTAGCGTAAATAACGTCGCCCCTGCGGAGGCAGGGGCCCAAGGTTTGCGATGTGCTGCGAACTTGGGCCCCTGCCTTCGCAGGGGCGACGTATTCAGGGCAGTGGCTGGAACGATGCCACCACAGCTCTGAGATTTACTGCTTCAACAACGGCTTCAGGTACTTGCCAGTCACGCTCGACGGGTTCTCCGCCACCTCCTCCGGCGTGCCATTCGCCACGATCGTGCCGCCGCCCGCGCCGCCTTCCGGTCCCAGGTCGACGATCCAGTCCGCGGTCTTGATCACGTCCAGGTTG
>Ga0265798_10000446_pt1 | contig 70835 bp, 70 predicted proteins | sample P3T30metagenome_FD_192430 | JGI IMG/M metagenome (GOLD analysis project Ga0265798, IMG submission 192430) | Plant litter microbial communities from East Loma Ridge, Irvine, California - P3 T30 | ecosystem: Environmental > Terrestrial > Plant litter > Unclassified | place: USA: California... | reverse complement strand
CCCAGCCTCGTCCTGACGGCGGCGTGTTGTTGTCGCTGCGCAACGATGAAGGCAAACAGATCCGTCGCTCCGTGTCTTATGCACAACTGCACACTCCGGTACAGCTGGAATGGGTAATCAGCGCAATCCGTCGCGACCTGGCCGCACAAGCCAGCGATCTGCCGGCCATCTCGATGCTGCAAAGCCAGCACCGCTTCGATCTGCCGACTTATCACACGCGCTAAAGTTTTCGCGTCACCGAACCTGGTGACGCCGTTGTACGCTCTCTCATCCCTTGTTCGCCGCGATTACATTTTTGTTCTCGCGGCTTTTTTTTGCCTGTCTGGTTTTAATTGTCAGGTAATGAATCCGCGACACAACGCCTCCCCCACCGCCTGCGCACGATTGGCGACACCCAGTTTGGAATAGATGGTCTTCAGGTGAAATTTCACAGTGGCTTCTGAAATCTCCTTGATCATCGAGATTTCCCATGCAGTCTTTCCGTCTCTGGCCCACTGCAGAATCTCCAGCTCTTTTTGGGTAAGCCCCCTGGAGCTGAACTGAATGCCGCGGCCGACCCTGTGCAACACAGGTACCAGACTGGTGATCAGGTATTTGTCACTTTGGGTGGTATTACGCGTCAGTCCCGCCAATGTGAAGATCGACGTCACGCCGTCAACACCCCGGCAGTGGCTGGTGTAGCCATATGAAATCGCCGGTGCGAGGTTGCAGGCACTGAGTGTTTCTTCATACCAGGCGGGCGGAAGGTAATGCCTGATCGCATCGTCCCATTCCAGAAACCCGAGGTTGTTGCGGTAATGACGCACCACCGGATCATGGGAAATCATCTGCTGACGACGATAGGCTTCGCCCCACACGTCATCGACGTTGGACGTCACGAACGTCAGCAGCTGTACACCCTTGAACTGGTAGAACATGGCCCGCTCACAGCGGCACTCCTGCCTCAGCCATCGAAGCGCATTCCCGATGGCTGTCTGCCCATCGATTTCAGTGATCGTACTGACCATCTGCTCTATCAATAAACCCATTGTTGCGTTGTCCGTCATGGCACTGCACATCGCCGCCGCTCCCTCCCTGCCCTGCTCGAGTAAACCAGTGGCATTCGCTCGATGAGGGATTCGAAAACGCGAAACTTACACGACTGACCGTGCTTGAAAACAACGCCTTAAACAAACAGGATTAACGCACTCACAGACAGGCAGCGTCCCACTCAAAAGCAGGACGCTACTGACAGAAATCGCTGGTAACAGCGTTCGAGAAAGGATTTTTACCAGGCAGTCGGGTCGATCAGTGCGAAGCTGGATACGTTTTCATGACCTGCCAGAGCGCCTTCGGCGCGCACCAGACCACAGGTCGCCATGCCTGCATCTCGTGCGGCATCCAGCTCTTCGACGATATCCGACAGAAACAGTATCTCGCCCGCCTCGCAGCCAATGGCTTGCGTGATGGTGCGGTAGGACTGCGCCTCGCGCTTGGGGCCGGACGTGGTGTCGAAATAACCACTGAACAGACCGGAAAGATCACCCGCCTCGGAGCAACCGAAGATCAATTGCTGAGCCTGAATCGAGCCCGAGGAATAGACATACAGCCTGTAACCCTCGGTGTGCCAGCGTTTCAGAGCCTCGACAGCGTCCGGGTACACATGCCCTTTCAACTGACCGGCGTTGTAGCCCTGCTCCCAGACCATGCCTTGCAGTGCCTTGAGCGGCGTGGCCTTGCGATCCTCGGCAATCCACTGCAAGAGAATCTCGACGACTCGTTCGACATCGGCCTGCGACTCGCCACTGTCGGCACGCACGGCCTGCAATTGCTCTGCGACCGCGGACTTTTCAGCGTTCTGGCGTACGAAGTCCGGCAAGTGCTGCCTGGCGAACGGGAACAGCACGTCGAACACGAAACTCACCGCACTGGTGGTGCCTTCGATATCCGTGAGGATGGCTTTGATGGACATCAGGGTCTGGCTCCTTTGAGGCGGTACATAAGCAAACGGCGGACGGGTCAGTCTTCAAGCCTTGGGAAACGGCCTGCGATGTCTTCACCGGTGAAGTTCGCGACCCAGCCTTCAGGGTTATTGAACAGGCGGATGGCGACGAAGTGCGGATTTTCACCCATGTCGAACCAGTGCTTCGTTCCGGCAGGTACGGAAATCAGGTCGTTCTTCTCGCACAGCACGGCGTAGACGTAATCGTCGATATGCAGCGTGAACAGGCCTCGCCCGGCTACGAAGAAGCGCACTTCATCTTCGCCATGACGATGCTCTTCAAGAAACTTCGCACGCAATTCGGCTTTTTGCGGGTGATCGCTATTGAGGCTGATGACGTCAACGGTCACGTAGCCGTGCTCGGTCATCAGCGCATCGATCTGGCTGCGGTAGGCGTGGATGACATCTTCCTGGGAGGCGCCCGGCGTGATTGGCGTCGCAGCTTCCCAACGCGCAAACGAAACGCCCTGCTCGGCCAGGGTCGAGGTGATGTCTTCCAGGTGGGTCAGTACCTTGTTGGGCACCTCAGGACTTGAAACGTGGTAAACGGACAGGCTGCTCATGGCATTGAATCCTCGGCTTGGGCTTGGCAAGGCCTTCCGGCTTTTACAGGCCGGTCAGGCATACACACGTGTTTAACGCGTGGCAGTCAACGGTTCAAGACCGTGCGCATCTTCAGCTCGCATTCAAACAGAAATTCGAATGCTTCGATCTGACGCAGTGCATCGCTCATCTGCGCGCCCCAGGTATAGAGCCCGTGGCCGCGAATCAAGTAACCGGCGCAGTCTGGATGGGCATCGAGCCAGGGCTGCACCTTCGCGGCCAGCCGGGCAATGTCCTGATCATTGTCGAAAATCGGCACCACCACTTGCGATTCATGGGTGGCCACGCCCTGAAAGGCTTTCTGCAGTTCGTAGTCCTCGAACACCAGATGATCGGCATCGGTCAGTCTGGACAACACAGTCGCGTTCACCGAATGCGTGTGCAATACAGCACCGACCTGCGGCCTGCAACTGTACAACTGGGTGTGCAGTAGCGTTTCAGCAGATGGCTTCTTGCCCGGCTCCAGGCTGTTGCCGTGCAGATCAGTGGCCAGCACATCGTCGATACCCAACTGGCCCTTGTGCTTGCCGGACACCGTCAGCAGTGCCTCGCTGGCCGACAGCCGGACCGAGTAGTTGCTGCTGGTGGCAGGCGACCAGCCACGGCCATACAGAAACCGGCCGGCTTCGATGATCTGCTGCGCCAAGTGTTCGCGGGTCATACACCTTCCTCTTTCCTGGGTGTGACAATCATGATGGCTGCGGCCAGTGCCGCAAGGCTGGCGATGGCAAAGGTCCAGAATGGCCCCAGCGCAGTCCAGCTATAACCTGAGTACAACGCGCCCAATGCCCCGCCGACGCCGGACAGTGCGGCATACAGCGCCTGCCCCTGACCTTGCTGACGTGGACCGAAGCTACGTTGCACGAAATGGATGGCAGCGGCGTGAAAGCTGCCGAACGTCGCGGCGTGCATCACCTGAGCAACCAGCAAGACCAGCAAATGCTCGGCAAATGCGCCCAGCAGCAGCCAGCGCACCGCCGCCAGCAGAAAACTGGCCAGCAACACCTGACGCACCGAAAAACGCTGCAGAACACGGCTCATCACCATGAACATCAACACTTCCGCCACCACGCCCACTGACCACAGCACACCGATCAGGCTGCGACTGTAGCCCAGTGCCTCGAGGTGCAGGGTCAGAAACGTGTAATACGGGCCGTGGCTGAGCAGCATCAGCGCGACACTGAGGTAGAACGCCAGCACGCCAGGGCGTGACAACTGCCGGAGAAAGCCGCCCTCGTCCGACGGCCTTGATGAAACGGGCGGCTGAGCATTGGGAACCCACCAGCTGCTGATCGCGATGCAGGCCATGACCGTCAGAAGCATGTGGGGAAACAGGTCCAGGCTGAACCATTCGAGCAATCGCCCGAGCACCACCACCGCCAGAATGAAGCCGATCGAGCCCCACAGGCGGATCTGGCTGTACCGGGCAGTCTGACCTTGCAGGTGAGCGAGGGTAATCACCTCGAACTGCGGCAGAATCGCATGCCAGAAGAACGCGTACAGGGCCATGACCATCGCCAGCCAGGCATAGCTGTGATCCAGCAGGATGAGCGAGAACGCCAGCAGTGTGCAGACCGCACCAAAGCGCACGATGGCCAGCCGCCGCCCGGTGTAGTCGCCGAGCCAGCCCCAGAGGTTCGGCGCCACGCATCGCATCAGCATCGGAATGGCGATCAGCTCGCCAATTCGCGCGCTGGAAAACCCAAGATGATGCAGATACAGCGCCATGAACGGCGCGGACGAGCCGAGCAAGGCGAAGTAACACAGATAGAAACCGGACAGCCGCCAGTAAGGAAGCTGTCCGTGGGGAAGTGGCGCCACGTTAGCGGTCCGCGACAGTGGCCACGCTCATTACAGCTGAACCAGCACAGGCGTGGTGACACTGACGTCGGCGTTCTGGCCACGATGGCGCAGCAGATGGTCCAGCAGCACGATGGCCATCATGGCTTCGGCAATCGGCGTGGCACGAATGCCCACGCAAGGGTCATGGCGGCCTTTGGTGATGACGTCAGCAGCGTTGCCATCGACATCGATGGAGCGGCCTGGCGTGGTAATGCTCGATGTCGGCTTGAGCGCCAGATGCGCGATGATCGGCTGGCCGGAAGAAATCCCGCCCAGAATGCCGCCTGCCTGATTGGACAGAAAACCTTCCGGCGTCATCTCGTCACGGTGCTCGGTGCCACGTTGGGCAACGCAGTCGAAGCCTGCGCCGATTTCTACGCCCTTCACGGCATTGATGCTCATCAGCGCATGGGCCAGTTCGGCGTCCAGACGGTCGAAAATCGGTTCGCCCAGACCCGGCATGACGCCTTCGGCCACGACAGTGATTTTCGCGCCAACCGAATCCTGGTCGCGACGCAGCTGGTCCATATAGGTCTCCAGCTCCGGCACCTTGTCAGGATCGGGACAGAAAAATGCGTTCTGCTCGACCGAATCCCAGGTCTTGAACGGAATCTGGATCGGACCCAGCTGGCTCATGTAGCCGCGAATGACAATGCCCTGGGTCGCCAGGTATTTCTTGGCGATGGCACCTGCGGCGACACGCATGGCCGTTTCACGCGCCGAGCTGCGACCGCCGCCACGGTAGTCGCGCACGCCATACTTGTGGTGATAGGTGTAGTCGGCGTGCGCGGGCCGGAACAAGTCCTTGATGTTCGAATAATCCTTGGACTTCTGATCGGTGTTGCGGATCAGCAGGCCGATAGACGCGCCGGTGGTCTTGCCTTCGAACACCCCGGAAAGAATCTCGACCTCGTCGGCCTCCTGGCGCTGCGTGGTGTGCCGGCTGGTGCCCGGCTTGCGGCGATCCAGGTCGCGCTGCAGGTCCTGCAGATCCAGCTCCAGACCGGGCGGGCAGCCGTCGACGATAGCGACCAGCGCCGGGCCATGGCTTTCGCCGGCGGTGGTGACAGTGAACAGCTTGCCGAAAGTGTTGCCGGACATGCGGGCGCTCCGAAAAATCAGCCAAAAAACCAAATCATTGAATCAAGCGCGCCAGTATACGCAGGCTCGCCGTACAGTTCATCCTCGAACCTTCCGTTACGGCGTGCGTCCAAGCGAGACCCTGCCCTATGATGGCCTTGCGATGTTATCTGGTAATTCTTCGATGAAAGCTTCAAACATGCTGCGCCTGCTGGTCCTGCCGATGACATTGCTGCTCACCCTGTTTGCCGCAACGGCCAGCGCAGCCACGCCCAATGTCGTGCAACGCCCCATGAACGTGGACACCGGAAACGGCACGCTTTACGGCACGCTGCTGATGCCGCGCGCAGACAGGCCGGTGCCTGTAGTACTGATCATTGCGGGCTCAGGCCCAACCGACCGGGATGGCAACAACCCTGAAGGTGGACGCAACGACAGCATGAAGCGTCTGGCGGTTTTCCTCGCAACCCACGGCATCGCCAGCGTGCGTTATGACAAACGTGGTGTGGCGGCGAGCAAGGCCGTCACGCCGGACGAGCGCGACCTGAGTGTCGAGCGTTACGTGGCCGACGTGCAATTGTGGGTCAGAGCGATCCGCGCCAACCCGCGCCTCGGCCAGCTGATTCTGCTGGGTCATAGCGAAGGCGCATTGGTGGCAGCCCTTGCCGCCGACAAAGCTGGCGCTGCCGCAGTGATATCGGTTGCCGGCACCGGTCGCCCGGTGGATCAGGTACTGCGCGAGCAGTTTCAGGAACGCCTGCCTCCCGAGTTGCTGCAACGTAGCAACCAGCTGCTGGACGAGTTGAAGGCAGGCAAGACCGATGACAAGGTCCCGCAGGAACTCGAGGTGGTGTTCAGGCCGAGCGTGCAGCCTTATCTGATCTCGCTGTTTCGACAGGACCCTACTGCCGCCTTCGGCTCGCTGACGATGCATGCGTTAATCGTTCAGGGCCGCAACGACATTCAGGTGGGCGTGGGCGATGCGTTGCTGCTTCAGAAAGCCAAACCGGATGCCGAACTGGCGCTGATCGATGGCATGAATCACGTCTTGCGCATTGTTCCCGACAATCTGGAGCAACAGTTGCTGTCCTATCGCAATCCCACCCAACCGTTGGCCAAGCAGGTCACGGCGCGCATTCTGCGCTTCATCCAGGCCTTGCCGCCGGCCTGACGGAAGATTTGACGCCAGTAATCTGCAAACCCGCCGTTTTGCCCTTCAGTCTGGGCAAAGACTGCCGATAGCGGATTGCTGGCTTTGTGTTTGCTGCACAAAGCCATGGACAGGACCGCCTCCATGACTGATACCGCCATGACCGAAACCGTTGCTGCACCCGACAGCGCAGAAGCCGCTGCACCCGCACCGCCACAACCGTGGGAAGACGTGGTGCCTGAGAATTTTCAGATGCTGCGCCTGTCGCCGTTGCCGACCGACCGCGCCACGGGTGGACGACCGCTGCGTTTCGTTCAGTTTGGACGCGCCGAGCGTCACAGCAAGGAACTGAGCCTGTTGCGCATCAGCATTCAGTTGCCCGGTCAGCGTGTGCGCAAGGAACAGAACAATCTGGATATCTGGGTGGACCATCAAAAACGCATGGTGCGTTTCGGCCCCGAGTCCGGCTTGCAGATCGAACCGTGGAACCGCGGTATCGGGCGCTTCCTGATCGCGCACGGCGTGCACTGGGCACAACGCAAATGGTCTTCATATAAGATCGAAAGCGTGGCACTGGCGAGCAAGGACGGCCTCAACGAAGACACGCGCCTGCGGCGCGACCACTTTCTGCGCACACTGGGTTTCGAGGTGGTGTACGCCGACGCCCAGCACATGAAAGGCAGCATCAAGGATGTGCATGTCGGCAATCTGCACAGCACCTGGAACAACGACAAGGTGCAGATCATCGAGATTCTCGAAGCCTCGCACATGCTGGAGAAGGCCGAGAAAAATCTGCTGGAGCAGGAAGTCACTATCCGTCAGCACGAAGACCGGGTCAGCAAGTACAAGCGCGAAGACAGCAGCCTGCGCTTCACGATTGCCTGTCTGGTGACATTCGCAGTATTCCAGGCGGGCCTGCTGATCTGGATCGCGACCCACCGTTGATCTGGCGGCACACACAGTGCCGCCATTCGGGATTTACACCCTCGACTGGAACAGCGCCTGATGCGCGACGCACTGCTCGGCGGTCAGCATGAACACACCGTGCCCGCCGCGCTGGAAGTCCAGCCAGGCGAAATCGACTTCCGGGTAAAGCGCCTCGACATGCACCTGGCTGTTGCCCACCTCAACGATCAGCAGACCTTTCTCGGTCAGGTGATCCGCCGCCTCGGCGAGCATGCGACGCACCAGATTCAATCCATCACTGCCACAGGCCAGCGCCAGTTCCGGCTCGTGCTGGTATTCGTCCGGCATGTCGGCAAAATCCTCGGCATCGACATACGGCGGGTTGGAAACGATCAGGTCGAAGCGCTGCCCGGGCAGGCCTTCGAAGCCATCGCCCTGCACGGTGTAGACGCGGTCTTCCATACCGTGACGCTCGATGTTCTGGTTGGCCACTTCAAGCGCGTCGTATGACAGATCGGCCAAAGCGACTTCGGCGTCCTTGAACTCGTCGGCACATGCGATACCGATACAGCCCGATCCGGTACACAAGTCAAGAATGCGGGTCGGCTCGCTCGCCAGCCAGGGTGCAAAACGGTCTTCGATCAGTTCGGCAATCGGCGAACGTGGAATCAGCACACGGTCATCGACGATGAACGACATGCCACAGAACCAGGCCTCGCCCAGCAGATAAGGCGTCGGGATGCGTTCGTTGATGCGGCGCTTGATCAGGCCCTGCAGTTCGGATATCTCATCGACTTCCAGGCGGCAATCCAGGTAGCTGTCGGCAATTTCCCAGGGCAGGTGCAGCGCGCCCAGCACCAGTTGCCGCGCTTCGTCCCAGGCGTTGTCGGTGCCATGACCGAAAAATACATCTTCCTCATGAAACCGGCTGACGGCCCAACGGATGTGGTCGCGCACGGTACGCAAGCGGGAAGTGATCATGGACAGACTCCTTGAGAAAACGACAGGCCACTTGAAAAGGCCGGGGGCAGGACGAGGCAATGCGCCTGATCTCTGAGCGGCGCGGGCAGGCCTGGAAGTTTCGCCCATTCGCGACCCGCCATCAAGGCAAACCGCCAGCTACGCAGCCATCCAAATGCCCTGCAGGCCATAAAAACCGTGACTTGCAACAGTGACCATTCCCATAACCCTTCAGCCAGAGGACAATGTCGCAAAAGCCCCATTCAAAAGGAGCCCTCGAATGCCTTCCATCAAGACCATGTTTCAACTCAGCGGCCGTGTTCATGCGCCGGCCAGCCTGAGCAATGCCACGTTGATTATCATCGACGCGCAGAAAGAGTACCTCAGCGGTCCGTTGGCCCTTACCGGCGTCGATGAAGCCCTGGCCAATATCGGTCAGTTGGTTGCCAAGGCCCGCGCCGTCAAATGCCCGATCGTGCATGTCCGCCACCTCGGAACCGTTGGCGGCCTGTTCGACCCTCAGGGCGAGCGCGGCCAACTGGTCCCGGAACTGCTGCCTCAGGCCGACGAACATCTGGTCGAAAAGCGTCTGCCCAACGCCTTCAACGGCACCGGACTGCACGAATTGCTACAGAGCCTGGGTCACCTGGATCTGGTGATCTGCGGCTTCATGAGCCACTCAAGCATCAGCACCACCGTTCGCGCCACCAAGGATTACGGCTATCGCTGCACGCTGGTCGATGATGCCTGCGCGACCCGCGACCTGCCGAGCCCACACGGTGTGGTCAGCGCTCAGGTCGTGCACCGCACCGAGATGGCGATCATGGCCGACAACTTTGCCACGCTGGCACTGACCAAAGACCTGATCTGAGCCCTGCCCCTGTGGACAGGCTGTGTGAGCCTCTTCACCTAACCGCCCATCCCTTATTGCCCTCCTTTGCGTCCGGAACGGGAACCCAGGTCCGCCTGTTCTGGTCAGAGCGCCGATAAACACTGAGGAAACCGGAATGAAGATATCCGATGGTTTCGACGCCCGCAGGCTGCGTCCCAAAGGGCGAAGCAACTGGCGGACGCGAATCGGCAAGACGATTGCCTTCGTGTTTCTGGTCTCCGGTGTGGCGCTGGCCCTGACCGGAGGCTCCAGCCTGATCGTGCATCCCCAGGCACTGGGCGATCTGAACGCCAATCCCGCAGGTGCTGCAGTGGTTGCCGTGGCCGGTTTGCTGGTGCTTTTGCTGGGTATGTGGCTGTGGCGCAGAAGCGGTCGCGGGCCGCGCAGTTCCGGCGGATTGAGCATGTCAGCCCATCTGATGAAAAAACACGACTGAGCGCTTCGTCTTCCCGGTTAAACTAGCCCCCTTCGCGGAGGCCCCATGCAAGACGACGATTTTTCCCTGTTCAGAAGCGAGACGCGTGGCGTCAAGCCCATCAAGCACGAACATGCCGATGTCGGCAAACCCAAGACTGACCGCAAATTGCTGGCGCGCCTGCGTCAGTCGGCGACCGTGCGTACCGATGCGGTGACGATTGATGGTCTGTCCGACCAGTTCGTGATCGATGTCGGCCCCGAAGACGTGCTGAGCTGGTCGCGCGACGGGGTTCAGGAAGGCCAGATGCGCAAACTCAAGCTGGGGCAGATCAGCTTCGAAGGCACACTGGATCTGCACGGAATGAACGTCGAACTGGCCCGGGAAACCCTGTGGGAGTTTCTGGCCGAAGCCACAAAACTCGAAATACGCTGCGTGCGCGTCACGCACGGCAAAGCCGTACGACTGGACGGCAAGCGCCCGATGATCAAAAGCCACGTCAACACCTGGCTGCGTCAGCATTCGCAGGTACTGGGCTTCTGCTCATGCCTGGCCAAGCACGGCGGCGCGGGTGCGGTTTACGTGATGCTCAAGCGTACGATGATGGAGGGGCGCGACGAATAAAGGCGTCGCGACCCGAGCTCTTACCCTCAGCGACCGCCGCCAGGACCAAAACCCGGACCCGGACCTCCACCACCGCCAGGCCCCTGATGGTGACCGCCGCCTCCTCCGCCACCGCCATGCCCACCCGGACCGGGCCAGAACGGCCAGCAGCCCGACATTGACGACAACACGATGGCGAACACTGCCATTTTTACCATTCGACTCAACATCCCGGACTCACTCTTTCAACGGACAGTATTTGAAAACCTGTCCATCAGACCGCGTCCACCGGGGAAAATGGGTAGCCAGTGCGTTGCCATCGGGTAAGCAAAGCGATACAAAACGCCGTTTTGCAGCCCCGCCGTGCACCTGTCCCTGCGCGTAAGTTACTATATGTGACTTGGCGAAGGGGTCATGCCTTCGCGTTTATCGAACCCACACGGAAACACAGTCCTGTGACACTGGAACAGAATTACACCGCCATCCTGGGGCAACTGGGCGAAGACGTCTCCCGCGAAGGCCTGCTCGACACACCGAAACGTGCCGCCAAGGCGATGCAGTACCTGTGTCGCGGTTATGCGCAGACCCTTGAAGAGGTGACCAACGGGGCGCTGTTCAGCTCTGACGCCAGCGAGATGGTCATGGTCAAGGACATCGAGCTGTATTCGCTGTGCGAGCATCACCTGCTGCCGTTCATTGGCAAGGCTCACGTCGCGTACATCCCGAATGGCAAGGTGCTTGGGCTGTCGAAAGTCGCACGCATCGTCGACATGTATGCTCGCCGCCTGCAGATCCAGGAAAACCTCAGCCGTCAGATCGCCGAGGCCATTCAGCAAGTCACTGGCGCACTCGGTGTTGCCGTGGTCATCGAAGCCCAGCACATGTGCATGATGATGCGCGGCGTCGAGAAGCAGAACTCGGCCATGATCACCTCGGTGATGCTTGGCGAGTTCCGTGAAAACGCAGCGACCCGCAGCGAGTTTCTCAGCCTGATCAAGTGATCCCCGGCTGGCAGCCACGCCTTTCGGCGGGGCTGCTGCTCCATCTCCCCATCGCAAGAGGTTGTGATCGTGTTCATGAAAGCATTAAGGGTCGGTCTCGGCCAACTCGTCATCGGCATCGATTTCCTCACTCGCCCTAGCAAGAAGAAACGTGATCCGGCAGCTCAGGCTGCCGTGGATCAATCGGCGCAGGACCTGACGCTGTACCAGTTCCACGCCTGCCCTTTTTGCGTGAAAACCCGCCGCGCGCTACGCCGTCTGAACGTCCCGGTCGCCCTGCGCGATGCGAAGAACAATGAGCTGGATCGCCAGACACTGCTCAACGAAGGCGGCAAAATCAAGGTGCCCTGCCTGCGCATCGAGGAAGGCGACAAAACGGTCTGGATGTACGAGTCCAACGTCATCATCGACTATTTGGACAAGCGTTTCGGCGCAGTCTGAGTCAAAGCCCGCGTACCTTCAGCGCGGGCAACCTTCCTGCCGACAGGCAACGTAAGCCTTCAACTGATTGACGCGTACCCTGGTCTGCTCTGCAAGACACCGGGTTTGCAGCAATGGCCAGATCGACCCTGAATCTTCACGCTTGCCCACCTGATACAGGCAGTCGGCATCACGCAGAGCGAGCCATTTGCGCTGAGCGTCCTTGAGCGCCTGTTTTTTTTCCGGACTTTTCAGCCAGTTCATCTGCGCGTTGTACTGCGTGTTCAGATCGGCATCGAGCGCGGCCAATTCCTTGGCCGCGCACTGGTTCATGCTCGCCTGACTGGCATCGCAGTCCTCGGCCTGGGCCGAACAGCCAACGCCCAGTGCCATCAGGGCGGCCAGGACAGTTATAGCGAAACGCATGGAATATTCCTTTTCTCGGTATGTCAGGTAGCTGTTGTCGTGAACAGGCCGGCTCCCGCAGCTGCAATCAATCCAGCATTCCCACGTACCCCGGCTGGTCTTTGACGCGATCCAGCCATTTGCGGATGCCGGAATAAGGCGCCAGATCAAAGCCGCCCTGATGCGCCACATGGGTGTAAGCATAGAGTGCGATGTCGGCAATGGAAAAGTGCTCACCTACCAGAAACGGCGTGCGATCGAGCTGTTGCTCCATTACCGCCAGCGCGCGGTAGCCGGACTTCTGCATGGCGCGGTACTCGACCATGCGCTCTGCGGGCAGGCCCAGATAGAACTGGATGAAGCGCGCAACTGCTACCGACGGCTCGTGACTGTACTGCTCGAAGAACTGCCACTGCAGGACCTGCGTGCGCAGGCGTGGCTCGGTCGGCAGGTAAGCGGTGCCGTCGGCCAGGAAGTTGAGAATCGCGTTGGACTCCCACAGGCACGTGCCGTCTTCCAGTTCCAGAACCGGAATCTTACCGTTGGGATTTTTCTCCAGAAAGGCTGGCGTCTGGGTTTCGCCGTTGAGGATATCGACCGGCACCCACTCATACTGAATATTCAGCAGGTTGAGCATCAGCTTGATCTTGTAGCAGTTGCCCGAGTTGTAATCACCGTAAACCTTGTACATCGCCCTGCCCCTTCTGTGACCGAAGTCCCTGCTGATCGAATCGATTCAGGCTGCCTTGAGATTCTGTGCTGCGCGCACGACAGATGCCAGTCGTTTCACACCTTCATCCAGCCGGGCCGGATCAATGTGGCTGAAGTTGAGTCGCAGATGACCGTGATGGGCGTCAGGGTCGGCAAAGAACGGTTCGCCGGGCATGAAGGCGACGTCCTGCGCCAGCGCGGCGTCCAGCAACGTGCGCGTATCCAGCGGCTGACGCAGGGTCAGCCAAAAGAACAGGCCACCTTGCGGGCTGTTCCACTCGGCCAGATCACTGAAATGATCCTGCAGCGCCTGCTCGAACGCGTCCCGTCGGCTGCGATAGAACTCACGCAGCGTTGTCAGGTGCTCACGATAGTGTTCGGTGCCGATCCACTGCAAGGCCTGCCACTGTCCGAGGCGATTGGTGTGCAGATCGGCCGACTGCTTGAGGCGCAGCAAGTGCGGGAACAGATCGGGACTGGCGATCAGATACCCCACGCGCAGACCGGGCAGCAGGGTCTTGGAGACCGTTCCGGTGTAGATCCAGCTGGACGTCTTCAAACGGCTGACGATGGGCCTGGCGCTGCCGCCGTCGAAACTCAGCTCGCGGTAGGGTTCGTCCTCGATCAGGGTCACGCCGAACTCGTCGAGCATTGCCGCTACCGCTTCGCGGCTGGCTTCGCTGTAGCGCACAGCGGAGGGGTTCTGAAAGGTCGGGATCAGGTAGGCGAAGGCAGGTTTGTGCTGTTCCAGACGCTGGCGCATGGCAGCGAGGTCAGGGCCATCGGCCTGCAAAGGCACCGTGAGGCAATTCGCGCCAAACAGTTGAAAGATCTGCAGCGCAGCCAGATAGGTCGGCGCTTCCAGCAGGATTTCCGTGCCCTTGTCTATGTACAGCTTGGCAGCAAGGTCCAGCGTCTGTTGCGAACCGCTGACCACCAGTATCTGGCTGGCGTCGCACTGGATACCCAACGCACGGGCTTCGGCAGCCAATACCTCGCGCAGCGCCGGCTCACCCTCACTCATGCCGTATTGGCCGAGAGTGACAGGCATTTCGGCCCACTCGACCTTTGGCAGCATGGACTCGGCAGGCAAACCACCGGCAAAGGACATGACTTCCGGACGCTGGGCAGCGGCAAGAATCTCGCGGATCAGAGAACTTTTGAGACGGGAAACGCGTTCGGAGAATGGCATGACAATATCCCTGGCAGAGCCCAATGCAAATGAGTCAAACTTGTTGACTCAAATTACGCCGCGCCACCCGGATACGTCAACATGCTTGACCTTAAAAATTCCGCCAATCAGCAGCGTGCCATGGAAGCCTTTTTCTTCGGCTACCAGGCTTTCACTGCGAAAGCCGACGAAATGTTGGACAAGCGCGGCTTCAGTCGCGTCCATCAGCGCATCGTGTTTTTCATCGCGCGCTATCCCGACCTCAGCGTCAAGGAACTGCTGACAGTCCTCGGCGTCAGCAAACAGGCCCTCAACGCCCCCTTGCGGCAACTGATCGCCATGAATCTGGTGCACAGCGAGGCGCCCGACACCGATAAGCGCAAGCGACTGCTCGGGCTGACTGAAGAAGGCGTCAGGTTTGAACAGGCGCTGCGTCGCGAGCAGGTCAAACTGCTGCAACGCGTATTCGCCGACGCGGGGCAGGCAGCCGTGGATGGCTGGATGGCCGTCAACGAGGCGCTTGGCCAGACGCTGCAGTCCAGCGCTCGGCCCGCCGATTCAGACGCCGACTGATCAGGTCAGCTGCTCACCGAAAATAACTGTTCCGGCGATTGTTCATGCCGCTGTATCGCACGCCTGCCAGGCGATCCGTATAGGCTGTGCGCCTTTTTGCTGCCTGCCGTTCAAGGAAGACCCTGCATGAATTCTCACCTGAAGCTGCCGCTGCGTCCTTTGGCAGACTCATCGCCCTCCTCTGTTGTGGCGGGCTTCATCGCCATGATGACGGGCTGCACCAGTTCGCTGGTACTGATGTTTCAGGCAGGCCAGGCAGCGGGGCTGACCAGCGTGCAGATTTCCTCATGGCTGTGGGCCTTGTTCATGGGCATGGCGGTATGCAGCATCGGTCTGTCACTGCGTTATCGCGCGCCAATCACCGTTGCGTGGTCAACGCCCGGGGCCGCGCTGTTGATTACCAGTCTGGGCGGGGTGACGTATCCGCAAGCGATCGGCGCGTTCATCACGTGCGCGGTTATGGTCACGCTGTGCGGCCTGACCGGCAGCTTCGAACGCATGGTCAAACGTCTGCCCGCCTCGCTTGCTGCTGCATTGTTGGCGGGCATTCTGTTCAGGATCGGTAGCGAGATTTTTATCGCGGTGCAGCATCGGACCGGCCTGGTATTGGGTATGTTTTTGACCTATCTGGTGATCAAGCGTATATCGCCGCGCTATTCGGTGCTGGCGGCACTGTTGGTCGGGGTGGTGCTGTCAGCGCTGCTGGGACTGCTCAATTTCGATGGTCTGGCGATGGAAGTGGCTCTGCCCGTCTGGACGACACCTGAGTTTTCACTGGCGGCGACCATCAGCATCGGTATTCCGTTGTTCGTGGTGGCCATGACGTCACAGAACATGCCGGGGATTGCAGTGCTGCGAGCCGACGGCTATCAGACGCCTGCCTCGCCGTTAATCTCCGTGACCGGTATTGCTTCGCTGCTGACCGCGCCCTTCGGCGCCCACGGCGTCAACCTAGCAGCCATCAGCGCAGCGATCTGCACCGGTCCGAATGCCCATGAAGACAGGGACAAGCGCTATACGGCAGCGATCTGGTGCGGGATTTTCTACGCAGTGGCAGGCGTGTTCGGCGCGACGCTGGCTGCGCTCTTCGGCGCATTTCCCAAGGAACTGGTGCTGTCGATTGCGGCGCTGGCGCTGTTTGGCTCGATCATCAACGGCCTGACCGTCGCCATGGCCGAGCCCGGCGAACGCGAACCGGCGTTGATCACCTTCATGGTGACCGCATCCGGGCTCACGCTATTTTCCATCGGTTCAGCGTTCTGGGGCATTGTGGCGGGTGTGTTGACGCTGCTGATCCTGAGTCCACGCCGGGCAGCCTAAAGGCTTTAATCGCGCGCCGCCGCAGCCACCAGCAACGTACCTGCATCCGCGTCCAGCACGGCCTGTGTTCCCAGCGGTACGGCCTGATTGGCATCGCCGTGCCCTACGGGCAGTCCGCCCAGCACAGGGATACCCAGACTGCTCAGGCGCTCTGCCAATACATGGGCCGGACTGATGGTGCCACCGGTGTTGGGTGCAGGACTGAACTCACCCAGCGCGATGCCTGCCAGACGCTCAAGAATGCCGCAGTTGCCAAGATGCGTGAGCATCCGATCGACCCGATACGCGGGCTCGTTCACCTCTTCAAGCAACAGAATCGCGCCGGTAAGGTCAGGCATGAACGGCGTGCCGACCGAGGTGCTCAACATGCACAGGTTGCCGCCCAACAGCACACCCTGCGCCGTTCCGCCGGTTCGCACGCTGGCGTTCGGCGCGGCCGGATCAGACGTGAGCAGAACCGGTTCGGTGCTCATCAGTACGTGGCGCATACCGTTGGCAAACAGCCCGCCTCGCTCCAATTGGGTCGCGACCGGACCATGAATGCTCGCCAGGCGTGCATGACTCCAGAGCGCGCCGTGCAAAGCGGTGATATCGGAAAAGCCGGTGACCAGCTTCGGATCGCGGCGCACCGCATCCATATCCACCTGACGGACTATCCGCTGCATGCCGTAGCCGCCCCGGTTACAGATCACGGCTCTGATTTCGGGGTCAGCCAGCGCGGCGTTGAGGTCGGCAAGACGTTCTTCGTCAGTACCTGAATAGAACGAATGTTTGCCCAGGGCATGAGGATAGACACGCGGGCGCAGCCCCCAACTCTTGAGAACCTCGACAGCCGATTCGACCTTGCGCGGGTCCACGGGTCCGGCCGGAGAAACCAGTGCGACGGCGTCGCCTGCACGCAGAACCTGAGGGTGAACGGTGTTCGAATTCGTCGAGGACATGCCAGTGATCCGTACTTCAATGAACGGCCAATGTAGAGCACTCGCCTGGCCGACTCAAGGCGCAGCCCCATGCTCCGGGACAGCGATGTGTATCAATTTGAACGCAGCCGCCCACAGGGACTCCTATCAACCATATGGATCAGGCGGCATTCGCTCAACGACCGCCGCTTGCCTCGGCTACCGTCCGAGGCTTGAATCACTTTTTGACTCTTATAGGAGGCCCTGCCATGACCGATCTTTCCAATCGCCAGTTTCTGCTCGCCAAACGCCCTTCCGGTGCCGTGCGCCGTGATGATTTCACTTATCAGGAAGTGCCTGTCCCTGCATTGGCGGACGGCCAGATTCTGCTGAGAAACAAATATCTGTCGCTGGACCCTGCCATGCGCGGCTGGATGAACGAGGGCAAGTCCTACATCCCGCCTGTACAACTTGGCGAAGTGATGCGCGCACTGGGCGTGGGCGAAGTCATCGAGTCGAAGAACCCGAAATTCGCCAAGGGTGATCATGTGCAAGGCGCCATCGGCGTTCAGGATTACTTCGTTGGCGAGCCCAAGGGGTTCTACAAGGTCGACACCAACCTCGCACCGCTGCCGCTTTATCTTTCGGCGCTGGGCATGACCGGCATGACCGCCTACTTTGCGCTGCTGGACGTCGGTCTGCCGAAGAGCGGCGACACCGTGGTGATTTCAGGTGCAGCCGGGGCCGTGGGCAGCATTGCCGGACAGATCGCCAAGCTCAAGGGTTGCCGCGTCGTCGGGATCGCCGGTGGCAAGGAGAAATGCAGCCTGCTGACCGAAGAACTGGGGTTTGATGCCGCCATCGACTACAAGGCCGAGAGCGACATTCACAAGGCGCTGAAGCGTGAGTGCCCGGACGGCGTGAATGTGTACTTCGATAACGTGGGCGGCGACATTCTGGATGCAGTGCTGAGCCAGCTCGCCGTTGGTGCGCGCGTTGTGATCTGCGGCGCAATCAGTCAGTACAACAGCACCACGGCCGTCAAAGGCCCGGCCAACTATCTGTCGTTGCTGGTCAACCGTGCCCGTATGGAAGGCTTTGTAGTGCTCGACCACGCGGCTCGTTTCGGTGAAGCGGGCAAGGAACTGGCAGGCTGGATCAAGGAAGGCAAGATCAAGAGCAAGGAGCACATTGAGAAAGGTCTGGAGACTTTCCCTGAAACCCTGCTCAAGCTGTTCAGTGGCGAGAACTTCGGCAAGTTGATGCTGAAAGTGGATTGAAATTACTGAAGCTGGGGGATCATGCCAGCGCTCTGCGTTGGCATGCATCCCGTGACGCCCTGCGTCACATTCGAGAGCGGACGCGGAGCGTCCTGAGAGGCGTTACCACGCAGAGCGTGCGCGCGTGGGAACGATCACAGGGTAGGCATTGAGTTTACGCCAGCTCGGCAACCACCGCCGCCAGTGCCTTGGCCGGATCGGCTGCCTGGCTGATCGGGCGGCCGATCACGAGGTAGTCGGAACCGGCGTCCAGTGCCTGACGCGGGGTCAGGATACGGCGCTGGTCATCCAGCGCGCTGCCTGCCGGACGGATGCCGGGGGTCACCAGTTGCAATGACGGGTGAGCCGCTTTCAGGGCCTGCGCTTCAAGCGCCGAACACACCAGACCGTCCATACCCGCCTTTTCCGCCAGCGCCGCCAGACGCAGCACCTGCACCTGTGGATCGATATCCAGCCCGATACCGGCCAGATCCTCGCGCTCCATGCTGGTCAACACCGTGACGCCGATCAACAGCGGCTGCGGGCCACTGCGTTGATCAAGCACCTCGCGACAGGCCGCCATCATGCGCAGGCCTCCGGAACAGTGGACGTTGACCATCCAGACGCCCATCTCTGCTGCGGCTTTGACAGCCATCGCGGTGGTGTTGGGAATGTCATGGAATTTGAGATCGAGGAACACTTCGAAACCCTTGTTACGCAGCGTTTCGACGATGTCCGACGCGCAGCTGGTGAACAGTTCCTTGCCGACCTTGACCCGGCACAGCGTGGGGTCGAGCTGATCAGCCAGGCGCAGGGCGGCTTCTCGGGTCGGGAAATCCAGGGCGACGATGACGGGAGTCTGGCAGGCGGACATGGGCGGGTTCTCAGGTAAGTCGAAATCGGCGCGCATTGTAGCCGAAGCTGCGGACAGACGGGACCCGTAGATCGGTATTTACCAAGCGTGCCCTGTCTGTGACAGACATCAGCCTGATCGTCTCAAGGCCCCAAGCTGGCCTGCACTTGCAGCGAACATCCCAAGACCGCCACGCACCAAAGCCGCACATAAGCCTGAACCGATTCAGCGATCCGTTCTACAAACGACCTCTTTTGAAGCAATACGACGGTTCGTCGTGCACTGGCACGGCCTCTGCAAGCCCCTGCAACAAAATGTTTCGACGCACTTCGAACCTCAGGGAGATAACGATGAGTACTCAACTCAAGCCAACGCTAGGCACGCTGCATCTATGGGGGATCGCTGTCGGACTGGTGATTTCCGGCGAATACTTCGGCTGGAGCTACGGGTGGGGTGTGGCAGGCACGCTGGGATTTCTGGTAACAGCGCTGATGGTCGCCACCATGTACACCTGCTTCATCTTCAGTTTCACCGAGCTGACCACTGCTATTCCTCATGCAGGTGGCCCGTTTGCCTATAGCCGTCGCGCCTTCGGCGAGAAAGGTGGCCTGATCGCCGGCATGGCGACGCTGATCGAATTCGTCTTCGCGCCACCGGCCATTGCTCTGGCAATCGGTGCGTACCTCAATGTGCAATATCCCGGGCTTGACCCCAAGCATGCCGCAGTCGGTGCCTACATCGTATTCATGGCCCTCAACATCATGGGCGTGAAGCTGGCGGCGACCTTTGAGCTGGTGGTGTGCATTCTGGCGGTGGCCGAGCTGCTGGTGTTCATGGGCGTGGTCGCACCCGCCTTCAGCTTCAGCAATTTCGCCCTGAACGGCTGGGCAGGCTCACAGACATTCGGCCCCGAGGCCATCGCGGGGATGTTCGCAGCGATTCCGTTCGCCATCTGGTTTTTCCTGGCCATCGAAGGCGCGGCCATGGCGGCCGAGGAAGCGAAAGATCCGAAGCGCACCATTCCAAAGGCCTACATCAGCGGCATCCTGACGCTGGTGACGCTGGCGCTGGGCGTGATGCTGTTTGCCGGTGGCGTAGGCGACTGGCGCACTCTGTCCAACATCAATGACCCACTGCCACAGGCGATGAAAGCCGTGGTCGGCGACAGCTCCGGCTGGCTGCACATGCTGGTGTGGATCGGCCTGTTCGGTCTGGTAGCCAGCTTTCACGGGATCATCCTGGGCTATTCGCGTCAGTTCTTCGCCCTCGCCCGCGCCGGGTATCTTCCGGCTTCGCTGGCAAAGCTGTCGCGCTTCCAGACGCCGCACCGGGCAATCATCGCAGGCGGCCTGATCGGTATCGCCGCGATCTATAGCGACGGTTTGATCAACCTGGGCGGCATGACGCTGACCGCTGCGATGATCACCATGGCGGTATTCGGTGCCATCGTGATGTACATCATGAGCATGCTCAGCCTGTTCAAGCTGCGCAAGACCGAGCCGTTGCTGGAGCGCTCGTTCCGTGCGCCGGGCTACCCGGTGGTTCCCGGCATTGCACTGGCCCTGGCGGTGGTGTGCCTGATTGCCATGGCCTGGTTCAATATGCTGATCGGCCTGATCTTCCTCGGCCTGATGGCGATCGCTTTCATCTACTTCAGCCTGACCGCCAAGTCCCGCGCCGACGCACCTGCCGACGCCATGCTGACCGGCCTCTGACGTTACCCGTCCATAAAACCATGAGGCCGCACGCGAATTGATCGCGCGCGGCCTCTGCATGACGCTTACACTTGAACCAATGAGCCGCACCGCAGCTCAAACCGGTATCACAAGAAGGAGAGCGTTATGCCCTGGTATGCCTGGTTAATTCTATTGGTTGCAATCGGCTCGATCGCAGGTGGCCTGATGATGCTGCGCGACACCGCAAAAAAGGTTCCTCTGACCGAAGAGCAGCTCAAGCGTGTCCATGAGCGCAACGCCGAAATGGACGCCAAGGAAGCCAAGGACCGCTGAATCCCGGGGTTGAAAGGCGCATGAGCCTGTCAGCCCTGCCTCATTCCAGAACGACACCGGCCTGCATCGGCAAGACCTTGATGTTCAACGGCCGGAAGATGGTGTCCAACTCCCCGTCCTCACGCAGCTTTTGCAGCAGCTCGCTGAAATGCACGCCATTGATGGCGCCATGTGGACGCATGAGTGCGTACTGCCGATAGACCTGGTCGACACGATCAGAGACCAGCAGCTGCGACGCTTCGTCCTTGTTGTGTGACATGAAATCGATCAGGTAGGAACGCGTGACAGGTGCGATGTCGGCACGTCCACGTAACACCATCAACAGATTGCTGTCGTGGGAATAGGTGGAAGTGATGTTGAAATGCTCAGCCAGGTATTTCTGATCGGCATTGAAATTGGCAAATCCGTAGTGATAACCACTGAAGATCGCCAGACGCTTGTCATGCAAGTCATCGAAATAGTTCTGCTGACGCCCTTCGACACGACGCGCCACATAAACTTCGGCGTCTTCAAGGCCCATGTCCACAGTCTCGTGAGCGATCTCCCTCCAGCCCCATTCAGGATTTTCAAAGATCGCGATGTCGAAACGACCTTCCGCGAAGTCGCGGAACCTGCGTGGCACCGAGGTGGGCACCATAATGAATTGATAATCGTCCTGCTCGGCGTTCAAGGCGTCCACCAGCCGTGGAAGAAGCCCGGCATCCTCGCCTTTTTCAGGGCGGACCATATAAGGCGGGAAATGCACCGCCGCCACGCGAACGATCTGAACGGCGGCAGCCTGCGATGCAGACAGCAGTGACGCAACCAGAAGCGTTCCCAATATTGCCCTGCGCGCAAACGACTCGATTATCACTGCATGTTTCTTCATAAAAACGACATCGATTAAAACCTCACAAGCTATGCGGTTTCGTCGCTTTAAACAACTGTAGAAATCAGCGTACAAGTATCGATTCAGTAGAGGGCTTCTCGAGGGTTCTTCCAACTTGGGACAAACGCACGAATACTCGATGCCAGGGTCGATGCAAGAGAGAGGACAATCAAGATGCGTCCACATGACTACCGCCTGACAAGAGCACCGGGCACAGCCGTGCGTAAATGGCTACGCTCAACCTGACGCATACTGACGGGAGCATTGATAATGCCGCATTGGCTGGTGATTGATCTTGAGGCAACCACAGAAGAAGGTGGTTGGCCTGTCGCAGAAATGGAAGTCATCGAAATAGGCGCGACGCTGGTCAATCAGGATGGCCGGGAGCTGGATCACTTCGAGCGCTTTGTGCGCCCGGTGCGCAGGCCGGTGCTGACTCATTTCTGCCGTGATTTGACCCATATCAGTCAAAACAATATCGACGGCGCCGCGACATTCCCTGTTGTGTGGCCGCTGTTCGAGCGATGGTTGAGCCATCACCGGGCACGCGTCGTGGGATGGGCGAGCTGGGGCGACTACGACCGCAAGCAGCTGGAGGAACAATGGCGCCAGCACGACATGACCAGCGCCTTGTCCGACATGCCGTACGTCAACCTCAAACAACGCTTCGCCCAGGCTCGCCAGTTGCAACGCCCCGTGGGGCTCAACAGCGCATTGCAACTGGCCGGCATGCAGTTCACGGGGCAACAGCATCGCGCACTGGTCGATGCGCGAAACACCGCCAGACTGCTGCCGTTGATTCTGCCTAATTGATTACGGTGGTTCCTGATATCGCCGGCAAACCGCCTCTCACGGTGAGATGTTTGCCGCAGGACGCCCAGAACGACCGTCAGTCACTTGGTATTAAGCCTTTTGTATTAAAAGTGACGGCATTTCGCCCGTTGGGCATACTGGCAAGCCCTTTTTAACCCTTTCATAAGGAATCGCCCATGTTCAAGGTTAACGAGTACTTCGACGGCACCGTCAAATCCATCGCTTTCAGCCAGGCTGAAGGTCAGGCAACCATCGGTGTGATGGCGGCGGGCGAATACGAGTTCGGTACTGCGCAAAAGGAAATCATGCACGTGATTTCGGGCGAGTTGAGTGTGAAGCTCCCTGACAGCACCGACTGGGAAACCTTTGCCACCGGCAGCCAATTCAACGTTCCCGCCAACAGCAAATTCCAGCTCAAGGTCAGTGTCGACACCGCCTATCTGTGTGAGTACCGCTGACAGACCGACGTGGGAGGGCCTGTCCTCCCACGGCTTCGCGCAAGATTTTCCCCGCCCTACCCCGCTTCATCCATCCCGGCATTGAACTGCAACGCCGCCAGCCTTGCGTACAGCGGGTTGTTGGCAATCAGTTGTTTGTGCGTACCGACAGCCACCAGGCGCCCCTTGTCCATCACCGCAATACGGTCGGCGTTCTGAACCGTCGCCAGCCTGTGGGCGATCACCAACGTCGTACGCCCTTTCATAAGGCTCGGCAGCGCCTGCTGGATGAGATGCTCACTTTGCGCATCCAGGGCACTGGTAGCTTCATCCAGTAACAGAATTGGCGCATCGACCAGCAGCGCTCTGGCAATTGCCAGACGTTGACGCTGTCCGCCTGACAGCCCCATCCCGCCATCCCCCAGATGAGTCTGGTAACCGTCAGCCATGTCGAGGATGAATTCGTGGGCATGAGCGATGCGTGCGGCGGCCTCAACCTGCTCAGACGTCGCGGCAGCGTTGCCGTAGCGGATGTTGTCTTCGACACTGCCGAAAAACAGCGCAGGTGATTGAGAGACAAACGCGAAACAGCGGCGCAGATCGAGAGGATCAAGCTCGGTGACAGGCACACCTTCGAGCAGGACACGTCCTTGCTGAGGATCATAGAAGCGCAGTAGCAGGTCAAAAAGCGTTGATTTTCCGGCTCCCGAAGGCCCGACGATGGCCAGGGTTTCGCCTGCCTGGATGGCCAGACTCAAGTCATCGATCGCATTGCGTTCCGGACGAGACGGGTAGGCAAAGCTGACGCCTTCCAGCGCCAGTCTTCCGGTGACCCGTGCAGGCAGGCGTTGCAGATTGACCGTCGGCGCTGTGATTTCGCTGCGGGCCTGAAGCAGTTCACTGATCCGCTCGGCAGCACCCGCTGCCCGCTGCAGCTCACCGATCACCTCGCTCAATGTACCGATTGCCATGCCGACCACCAGCGCATAGAACACGAACGCTGCCAGCTCACCGCTGGAGATACGGCCGCTGATCACGTCCATGCCGCCAACCCAAAGCATTACCGCGACCGCGCCCAATACCAGCACGATCACTACCGTGACCAGCCATGAACGCTGCAGAATCCGCTTGCGAGCCGTATCGAAAGCCTGCTCGGCGGTCACCGAAAAGCGCTGTTTGTCCTGTTGCTGGTGGTTGTAGGCCTGGACCGTCTTGATCTGTCCCAGTGCTTCAGCCACATAGCTGCCGACATCGGCCACCCGATCCTGGCTTTCCCGCGACAAACTGCGCACACGCCTGCCGAACATCAGGATCGGCGCGATGATCAACGGCAAGGCGACCACCACGATACTGGTCAGCTTGGGGTTGGTCACGAACAGCAATATGACGCCCCCGACCACCATCAAGGCGTTTCGCAAAAACATCGACAGTGAAGAGCCGATCACTGACTGCAGCAACGTGGTGTCGGCCGTCAGTCGCGACTGGATCTCGGAACTGCGGTTGTTCTCGTAAAAGCCGGGATGCAGCTCGATCAAATGATCGAAGACTCTCTTGCGCAGGTCTGCGACAACGCGCTCGCCAATCCATGACACCAGATAGAAACGCGTGAACGTGCCGACGGCTAGACCGAGCGTCAGCAACATGAACAGGCCGATGGAGCGTTCGAGCAATTCGGGCGAGCGGGTCATGAAGCCCTGATCGACCATCAGCTTGATGCCCTGCCCCATGGACAACGTGATGCCTGCCGTGACAATCAGCGCAAGCAAGGCGCCCAGTGCATGCCATCGATAAGGCGCGATAAAACCCACAGCCAGACGAATGGCCTGACGGTGACGACGGGGAACCACTGAAATCATGAAAAAACCAACCTGCCTGTACGTCTTGATTGACCAAGCCGCCAGCCTACACCTCTCGCGCGACAAAAACGCTCGAGGACGTCGGCAAAAATCAGTGAACTTGATCGGCGTTTGACGGGTCATGTGATATGACAGCTTTACGAGCCCCCTATAAGGGATCGATCTAAGCAATTGCTGGCAGATTTATCCTGTTTCTGCTGGACTGGAGCCACGCTTGAACGACTGAACGATGTCATCGGGCGGTCATCAAGTGTCGCTAAATTCAACGCGCAACCCTGATGAAAGGAGAAACACCATGAGCCTGCAAGAGCGCAGCAGTAGCGAAGTCACTATCGTTCGAGCGACCCCAGACCTGCCCGTTGGCGGTGCGATTCTCGACCAGGATGGACGCGAAGTTGTGATCACTGAAGAAATGGTTCAGGCAGCCTGCCAGGCGTGTGACAAGCTTTGGGTCACCCCTGAAGAACAAAACTGAGTGACACCGAATACCTTGAAACCCGACTCCAGAGTCGGGTTTTTTCTACCTGTCATTCCACCTGCATGACCACCGCACCAAGCGCACGGACAATCTTCGCCAGCACCTCGGACTCGCCACTCAGGCAAACCTTGAGCCCTTCGATCTCCCGACGCGGCGGATAGTGTTTACGCAGCGCGTCGAACGCCAGACGCTGACTGGCGGTATCACCCACCAGACTGCGCCTGAAGTCGGCATCATCCCGACGCGGGTCGTAAACACCCCGGCACAGCATGTTCAAGGCCCAGACCGGGTCGGTTCTCTCATCCAGCGTCACCTGGGCAAGCCAGGGTCGGGGCAGCAGATCCTCAAGCACAATGGAGGCTGGCTGACCGAGAAAGGCACAGAGCGCCTGATAGATCTGCGCAGTCCCGCGCTGCCGGCCGTCCAGGCTATAACCGGCGATGTGCGGCGTGGCAATCACACACAGATCAGCCAGCGGCACGTTGACCTGCGGTTCGCCTTCCCAGACGTCGAGCACAGCCTGCAGATCTTCACGATCGAGAAGCACCTCATGCAGTGCGGCGTTATCGACCACCGCTCCACGGCTGGCATTGATCAGCCAGGCACCCTGCCTGAGCTGGCGCAGACGTGATTCGTCGAACAGGTGCCAGGTCGGCAAGTTGCCGGTCCTGTTGAGCGGGGTGTGCAAGCTGATCACATCGCAGCGCTCGACAATCTCATCAAGCGTGACGAAATCACCCGACTCAGCCGCCTGACGCGGAGGGTCGCAGACCAGCACGTTCCAGCCGAGCCCCTTCATCACATTGACCAGCCGTCCGCCCACCTGCCCGGCTCCGACGATGCCATAGGTGCGCTGCGCAAGGTCGACACCTTCGATTTCCGCCAGCGTGAGCAGGCTGCCCAGCACATAGTCCACCACACCACGGGCATTGCAGCCCGGCGCACTGGACCACTGGATTCCGGCTTCCAGAAAATAGGCCAGATCCAGATGGTCGGTACCGATGGTGCAGGTCCCGACAAAACGTACTGCACTGCCTTCCAGCAACTCGCGAGTGACCGGCGTCACCGAGCGCACCAACAGGATGTCGGCGTCGGCAACGGCAGCACGGTCGATGGAGCGGCCCGGCAGACGACGGATGTCGCCAAAGTGAGCAAAAAAGGCGTCGAGCAGGGGAATGTTTTCATCAGCGACAATGCGCATGGGGGGTCTCTCTGAAGGCGGGCATTGGCCCTTGCTCAGCGCGAGCAAGGGCGAGAGGCGGCGACAACCGATCAGTCCAGCTTCTTGCGGATCCAGTACAGGAAGGTCCCGTCACCGGCCTGCTGCTCGATCAGTTCATGACCGAGGAAAACGCAGAACTTGGGGATGTCGCGGGTAGTCGACGGGTCGGTCGCAATCACCTTTAGCAATCCGCCAGCAGGCAGATCGCGCACCTTCTGATGCAGCATCATTACCGGCTCCGGGCAGAACAGTCCGCTGGCATCCAGCACGGCATCGACGGTGAGGCTTTCGGTGGATTCAGACATGGGGGGCTCCAGAAACGGGTGGTCATTGTTACCTAATTCACACGATCACGTCAGCCCTTGCGCGGACGTGCTGTCTTGGCGACGTCCAGTCTGCGCAAATGGCAGGTAACTTCTTCACGGTCGTGATAGAGCTGCTTGCAGCCGATCGATACGCGAATGCCCCGCTCCTTGAAACCTTCCTCGATCCTGTCGAGCAGACGGCGCACTTCAGCGTAGCGCTGTTTCATCGGCAACTTGAGATTGACCACCGCTTCACGGCACAGGCCTTCGCCCAGCCAGGTTTCCAGCAGCGCAGCGTTGCGCGCAGGTTTTTCGACGATGTCGCACACCATCCAGTCCACCGGCTGACGAGGCTTGTAGGTAAAGCCGTCGGCCATCAGGTGTTGAACGAGCCCGGTGTCCATCAGGCTTTCCGCCATCGGACCGTTATCGATCGCGGTCACCAGCATGCCGCGGCGCACCAGTTGATACGTCCAGCCGCCGGGCGCAGCGCCCAGATCCACGCCGGTCATGTCGCCGGATAGGCGCTCATCCCACTGATCCCTGGGAATGAAGTGATGCCAGGCTTCTTCCAGCTTCAAGGTCGAGCGGCTGGGCGCCTCACGCGGAAACTTCAAACGCGGAATGCCCATCGGCCACATCGCTGAATTGCCCGCGTCGGCCAGCCCCAGAAACACCTCGCGACCACTCTTGAAGGTCAACAGCAGACGCGGCTTGCGCGGGTCGTCGATCAGCTTGCCCGCCTGGCTCAGGGCCTTGCGCAGAGGCGCTTCGAACTTCTTGCAGAAATTCGACAGTTCCTTGCCGTCGTTGGTGTCCACGACCTCCAGCCACAGGCTGCCGCAGACCGGAAAATCGGCCATCTGACCGAGAATCACACTGATGCGGTCGGTTTCCGGCAGGTCCAGAAAGACGCCGCGTGCCCACTGCCGAGGAAAAATCAGTTGATCGAAGCGCTGGCCACTCATCAGCCGTTCGGCACCGTCGGGCTCGCTGCAGATGAATTCCGCGCAGGCGGTGTTGGGGCGCGCCTTGGCGTAACCGGCAACCTCCAGGCGCGCAGCATGCTCGGCGATCTCCGAGCAAACCTCGCTTTCGAAACCGGGCCGGCAATGCATAAACAGCGTATTCATGGTGACTCCTGGGACAACGACACGCGGGCGTAACCCGGCGGACTTGAAAGCCGCGCATGATAACGGAATCAGGAACCACTGGCGCGGCCCGGCAGTCCACTAAGCTTGAGGCCACACGCGGCGTCCACGACCTGATTCACCCGGACCCGCGATTCGTCGCTCACAGATTATTCTACAAGGAGCCGTTCATGCCCTCCCTCGATAGCCTGAAAAGCCTGAAAACACTCGACATCGATAACAAGACCTACCATTACTTCAGCCTGCCCGACGCCGCCCGCTCGCTGGGTGATCTGGACAAGCTGCCGATGTCACTCAAGGTGCTGCTGGAAAACCTGTTGCGCTGGGAAGACGACAAGACCGTTACCGGTGACGACCTCAAGGCCATTGCCGGCTGGTTGAAGGACCGTCGTTCCAACCGCGAGATTCAGTACCGCCCTGCACGGGTGCTGATGCAGGACTTCACCGGCGTACCTGCTGTTGTCGATCTGGCCGCCATGCGCGCCGCCGTGGCCAAGGCCGGTGGCGATCCGCAGCGTATCAACCCGTTGTCGCCGGTGGACCTGGTGATCGACCACTCGGTGATGGTCGACAAGTTCGGCGATTCGCAGGCGTTCGAGCAGAACGTCGATATCGAGATGCAGCGCAACGGTGAGCGTTATGCGTTTCTTCGCTGGGGCCAGAGCGCCTTCGACAACTTCAGCGTAGTGCCGCCAGGCACTGGCATCTGCCACCAGGTGAACCTGGAGTATCTGGGCCGCACGGTCTGGACCAAGGAAGAAGACGGTCGCACCTACGCGTTCCCGGATACCTTGGTCGGAACCGACTCGCACACCACCATGATCAATGGCCTGGGCGTGCTCGGCTGGGGTGTGGGCGGTATCGAAGCCGAAGCGGCCATGCTTGGCCAGCCGGTGTCGATGCTGATTCCGGAGGTGATCGGCTTCAAGCTGACCGGCAAATTGAAGGAAGGCATCACGGCCACCGACCTGGTGCTGACCGTGACCCAGATGCTGCGCAAGAAAGGCGTGGTGGGCAAATTCGTCGAGTTCTTCGGCGACGGCCTGGCCGATCTGCCGCTGGCAGACCGTGCCACCATCGCCAACATGGCGCCGGAATATGGCGCGACTTGCGGCTTCTTTCCGGTTGATGACGTGACGCTGGATTACCTGCGCCTGTCCGGTCGCCCGGATGAAACCGTGAAGCTGGTCGAGGCCTATAGCAAGGCGCAGGGCCTGTGGCGTCTGCCAGGTCAGGAACCGGTGTTCACCGACAGCCTGGAACTGGACATGAGCACGGTGGAAGCCAGCCTTGCAGGGCCGAAGCGCCCGCAGGACCGGGTTGCGCTGCCCAATGTGGCTCAGGCGTTCAGTGATTTCCTCGGCTTGCAGGTCAAGCCTGCGAAAGTCGAAGAAGGTCGACTTGAAAGCGAAGGCGGAGGCGGTGTTGCCGTGGGCAACGAAGCGCAGGTCAGCGGTGAGATTTCTTACGAGCACAATGGAGAAACCCATCGTTTGAAGGATGGTGCCGTGGTCATCGCCGCCATCACTTCCTGCACCAACACCTCCAACCCGAGCGTCATGATGGCAGCCGGGCTGGTTGCGAAGAAGGCCGTCGAAAAAGGCCTGCAGCGCAAGCCGTGGGTCAAAAGCTCGCTGGCTCCGGGCTCCAAGGTCGTCACCGACTATTACAAAGCGGCAGGGCTGACCGAATATCTCGATAAGCTGGGTTTCGATCTGGTGGGCTACGGTTGCACCACCTGCATCGGTAACTCAGGCCCGCTGCTGGAACCCATCGAAAAAGCCATTCAACAGTCGGACCTGACCGTCGCCTCAGTGCTGTCGGGCAACCGCAACTTTGAAGGTCGTGTTCACCCATTGGTGAAAACCAACTGGCTGGCTTCCCCGCCGCTGGTGGTGGCCTACGCACTGGCAGGCTCGGTGCGCATCGACATCAGCAGCGAGCCGCTGGGCGAAGGCTCGGATGGCAAGCCGGTTTATCTGCGTGATATCTGGCCGACCCAGAAAGAAATCGCCGAAGCCGTGGAAAGCGTCAACACCAGCATGTTCCACAAGGAATACGCCGAAGTGTTTGCCGGTGACGAGCAGTGGCAGTCCATTGAAGTGCCGCAGGCGGCTACCTATGTCTGGCAGGACGATTCGACCTACATCCAGCATCCGCCGTTCTTCGAAGACATCGGCGGTCCGTTGCCGGTCATCAAGGATGTCGAGAATGCGCGCATCCTTGCGCTGCTGGGCGACTCCGTGACCACTGACCATATATCTCCTGCGGGCAACATCAAGGCCGACAGCCCTGCCGGGCGTTACCTGAAGGAGAAAGGCGTCGACTATCAGGACTTCAACTCCTATGGCTCGCGTCGTGGCAATCATGAAGTGATGATGCGCGGCACTTTCGCCAATATCCGCATTCGCAACGAAATGCTTGGGGGTGAGGAAGGCGGCAATACCGTGCACGTCCCTTCCGGCGATAAGCTGGCGATCTACGACGCAGCCATGCGTTATCAGCAGGAAGGCACGCCGCTGGTGATCATTGCCGGGCAGGAATACGGCACCGGCTCCAGCCGCGACTGGGCAGCCAAAGGCACCAACCTGCTAGGCGTCAAGGCAGTGATCGCCGAGAGCTTCGAGCGTATTCACCGTTCCAACCTGGTGGGCATGGGCGTATTGCCGCTGCAGTTCAAGAACGGGCAGACCCGCAAGAGCCTGAACCTGAGCGGCAAGGAGACGTTAAGCATCACCGGGCTGAACGATGCCGACATCCGTCCGGGTATCGGCCTGCAATTGCACATCACCCGTGAAGATGGCAGTCAGGAGACGGTCGACGTGCTGTGCCGCATTGATACGCTGAATGAAGTCGAGTACTTCAAGTCCGGCGGTATTCTGCATTACGTACTGCGGCAGTTGATCGCGTCCTGATGACCGCGACGGCACCTGGGATGTCCCCAGGTGCCTGCGGAAGTGGTTAGAAACAAATTCCCCGCCCAAAGCGCTGTAGACTCCCCGATTTCATTCATCAGGGTTATTGCTATGGCCTTACGGCACTGGCTGGCTTTAAGTCTTCTGAGCATCGGGTACGGACTGGCGCTTTTACAGGGCAGCCTCGCCCCTTCAGCGATACTGGGCCTGAGCCTGCTGATCATTGCTGGCGTGTGCGTCCAGAACACTCGCCCTCGCTACGTTCGCGTGATCGGTCACGCAATGTTCATTCTGACGGGCCTGGCGCTGGCTTTAAGCGTGATGCCCGGTTTCAACAACGCGATCGTCATTGATGCCGTACGGTTTACGCCCGACGCGGCGGCCTACACGATGGACCTGAACCTGGACAAGCCTCTGATCGGCTTCTGGCTGCTGCTGGCCTGCCCCTGGATTCTGGTCGGCGTCGGCATTGCCCATTCACTCAAAGTCGGCGTTCTCGCACTCGTCGTCACATCGGCCTTTTGCATGACGACGGCCGTTATGCTGGGCATAACGGGCTGGGCACCCAAATGGCCTGCGCAAAGCACGATCTGGTGGGTGAACAACCTGCTCCTGGTAACGCTGACAGAAGAGCTGTTCTTCCGCGCCTATCTTCAAGGCGGTCTGCAACGATGGTTCGGTTCGGCAAGGTTCGCGACACCGCTGGCGATCACCCTCACAGCCTGTCTTTTCGGACTTTCACATCTGGGCGCCGGATGGGAATGGGGACTGCTCGCGGGCATGGCGGGTATCGGTTACGGCGTGGCTTTCCGTTTCGGTGGCCTGACGGCTGCGGTGATCAGCCACTTCGGGCTGAATCTGGTGCATTTCGCACTGTTTACCTACCCTATGCTGGACCGGTAGCTGCGTCTGACGAATCAGAAACTGCCAGTAATATTCAATTTTCGAGCTGACCGGTCGATAACACGCGAAAGTCTTATTGATCGAAGGACCGAAATCCAATGCGCAATAACCAGCCAATCACTCAACGTGAGCGGACTTTTCCTGCCGAACAACGTCTGATTTCCACCACCGACACCCGCGGCACCATCACGTACTGCAACGAAGCCTTCGTGGACATCAGTGGGTACAGCCATGAAGAACTCGTCGGCGCGCCTCACAATACCGTCCGCCACCCTGACGTGCCGCCTGCCGTTTTTGAGCACATGTGGACGACGCTCAAATCTGGTCAACCCTGGATGGGCATCGTCAAGAACCGCTGCAAGAACGGCGATCACTACTGGGTCAACGCCTACGTGACGCCGATGCTGGAAAACCGCCAGGTTGTGGGTTTCGAGTCAGTGCGCATCAAGCCGACCGCCGAGCAGATCCGTCGTGCCGAAGGGCTCTACGCGCGCCTGAACCAGGGCAAGAGCGCAGTGCCAGGGCGCGATAAATGGCTGCCGATGCTGCAGGACTGGCTGCCGTTCATCCTCGTCAGCCAGCTCGGTTTTCTGATCGGTGTATGGCTGAACTCGTCATGGGGCTTTGCCCTGGCCGCCGCGCTCTCGGTGCCGCTGGGCCTGCTGGGGCTGTCGTGGCAACAACGTGGCACCAAGCGCCTGCTGCGCCTGGCCGAACAGACCACGTCCGACCCGCTGATCGCGCAGATGTACACCGACAGTCGCGGTCCGCAGGCGCGTCTGGAGATGTCGATACTCAGCCAGGAGGCGCGCATGAAAACCTGCCTGACGCGCCTGCAGGACACCGCTGAACACCTGAACCATCAGGCACGTCAATCCAACTCGCTGGCCAACGCCAGCTCGACCGGGCTCGAGCGTCAGCGCGTGGAAACCGAACAGGTTGCCGCTGCGATCAATGAAATGGCGGCTACCACACAAGAAGTCGCCAGCCACGTGAACCGCGCCGCCGAAGCCACGCAACAGGCCAACGAACTGACCCGTCGCGGCCGCGATATTGCCGGCGAGACCCGCGAAGCCATTCAGCGTTTGTCGACATCGGTCGGCGAAACCGGCCTGACTGTGACGCAACTCGCCAAGGACAGCGATGAAATCGGCGGCGTGGTCGACGTGATCAAAGGCATCGCCGACCAGACCAACCTGCTGGCCCTCAACGCCGCCATCGAAGCCGCCCGCGCCGGAGAAATGGGCCGTGGGTTTGCCGTGGTCGCCGACGAAGTCCGGCAACTGGCGCAACGCACCGCCGAATCCACCGGACAGATCCATGGCTTGATCGCCAAACTGCAACAGACCGCAAACGACGCCGTGCAGACCATGAACACCGGGCATCGCCAGGCCGAAGAAGGCGTAGCCCGCGTACTGGAAGCCGATCAGGCGCTGGTGGGCATCAGCGAAGCGGTGGCCAACATCACCGACATGACCACCCAGATCGCCACGGCCACCGAAGAACAGAGTTCGGTGGCTGAAGAGATCAACCGCAATATCTCGACCATCGCCGGATTAGCCGACAAGACTTCGGATGAAGCGCATCGCTCTGCAGTATTGAGCGCGGAATTGACGGACACGGCGAATTCGCAATATTCGTTGGTGGAGCGGTTTAATCGGTAAGGGAATAGTGTTGGGAAGAGCCTCGGCAGATTTGGGTTTGTCGGGGCTTTTTTATTTTCAACCATTATCCGTTGTTCTTTGAGAGCCACTTTCCTACAGCATGACCCTAGCATAAAGTAGGATTATTCCGTAACACCTTAATACTCCCAAAAATCAATTAGCAAGCCATTGACAACGCCAACATACTCCGATTACGTGAAGACTCAATAAATGATCATTGAACGTCGTTACCACGAATCTGAAAACCTCGTGCGATATCGCTCTTCAAGATCAGCATAATCAACCACGATTAAACGGAGAAACACATGAACTTAAATAACAGGAGCTACGAATTTTCAGCCCCCATAATCCCTGCCGCCAGCCCGATTGACGGGCTGATCACCACGGCAAGTCTGAATCAACCGCTCGCCGTTGAAATAGTATTATGGGACGGCGTACGCGCTGGTTACAGCATCCAACTGAAGCTTAATGATTTCAACGTCGGCGAAGTCAAAGTCGTGTCGAACATAAACGAGCCTGGCGATACATTGCTCATGCATCTTGAGGAGCAATACTTAATGAAGTCGGGCCTTTATCACGTAGGGTTTGAAGTAACCAATCATATCAATCAAGTCAGCGAAGACTCACCCATCACTCCGCTGATCGTTGACCGCACCGCCCCCGGCGCAACCCTTCTCGCCCCGATCATATTCCCGCAAGTCAACTTCGGTGACGTCCTGAAAGGCGCGATCCCTGGCTACGCGGACATGCAGTCCGGTGACCGGATTCAGACCCTGTGCAACGGCATCGAAGGACCGGTTCACGTGGTCACACCGCAAGACCTGACCGACCGGCCTGTGCAAATCGGCTTTGAGCGTGAATTTCTGACGAACCTGGACAGCGAGCACATCACGTTCAGCTATCAGGTAGTCGACCGGGCAGGTAATGTTTCGATCATGGCGCAACTCGTCGAGTTGTCCATGCAGCGTTAAGCCTTACAAAGACACTCATATGAATACTTGAAAAACCATCGTTCACGCGAACGCGTGAACGATTTCGGTAATAATGTTGAACGAAATATCCTACATAGGAGTGGGATAAGGATGATTGCAGAATCTTTTTCTAATTTTCAGAAATTACTGTAGTAAGCGTCCTACGCTACTCGTGAAAAATTGATCGCACCGAAAGATCCGAATTCAAGCCTGACCCCTTAAACACGGGACCAGCAGTCATAAATAAACATCTTAAACAGACACAATCTGTAACACCATAATCAAATACCCATTGCACATCTCGCCAATGGCGAGTGACTTGATATTGAACGCAGATTGCCTTGTAATATTTTCCGCAACGAAAAACCACCGTTGCGAACACAACACCTCATAACGACTAAATATATCAGGCAAGGGAACGCGATGAGCGAAGATGATTCGAAAACACCAACCCCGGATGAACGACCGAAAGAAGACGCAGCAAACGTGGTCGAAGAACCCGCTGCTGCCTATGCAGAGAGTAAGCCTGCGGTTGCAGCGATGCCGCCGTCTGATATTTCAGACACCTTGAAACCGCCTCAACTGCCACATGTCAATCCTGACGCCATCACTCAGGAACAGGTATTTGCGGGCATCGTTATCTACATACCCGGATGCGTGAAACTGTGCGAAGGCGATGTCATCTTCTTTTACTGGGGCAGGAATGTATCTTCGACGCAGGTCTATCACCGTGTCGGAGCGAACAGCATCGTGCGAGAGATGTGCCTGTCCTACCACTTCATGGCGGAGCCGCAGTACGGGCTTGTCGATCTTTATTATGAAATCCATAGGGAGAACCAACTGATCGGCACTTCACCAGCCTTGAGGGTGACCGTCAACTACTCGCCCCCGCTGACACCCAAACAACGACAACGAAAGCGCTGGATCAGCCGCCGCTTCCCCGATAACTGACTGAAAAGCCCCCCGGTGAGCGATCACCGGGGGCTTTGGACTGGATAAAATCTGCTGCGCTCTAAGCGTTAAAACGCCAGGCGTAAACCCACATTGGCTCCCCAGGGTTGCTCCACATGCTTGCCTTTCATGTAATCGAAGTCCGCATGCACCTGCAGGCGCTCGGACAGCGACACCGACACACCGGCACCCAGTTCTGCCCGCGAGCCGAACAGGCTGTTGTCGAACTTCGCGTCATTGACGCTCACGTCGTTGCTGCGCGAGAACTCCTGTGCCAACGCGACACGCACATAGGGCTGAAGCACGCCGCCGTCCTTGAGCGCGATGGTACGACCCGCAGAGGTGCCGACCTTGCCCAGCAGCGAGTGGGTACGGTCGTTCTTTGCCTTCAAACCGTTGTCCATGCGGTAGTCCTTCCCTTCAACGACAACGCTGGACAACTGAGCGAACGGTTCCAGAAAGTAGTCGTCCTCCAGCTTGATGTGGCGACCGAACTCTACCCAACCACCCACTGCGGTGTTGCTGTAATCACCCTTGGCCTGGCTGGAATCGCTCATCGCCACCTTGGCCTTGTTGCGGAAGCGGTTGAGCTTGAGCACGCCATCCATGTAGTAGCCATCGTCCGCCAGCCAGGTGCCGTAAGCGCCCGCATAGTAGCTGTCGATCTTGCCCGACGTGCCACGACTCAGGTCCAGATCGGACTTGCTGTAACCGCCCAGCACACCGAACAGCAACTGACCGTTGCTGACCTCGACCGGCGCATCAGCGCCGAGCGAAAGTCCGCTGATCTGCTGGCGATAGTCCACGCCGTCGCCGGTCGTAGCGTTGAGGCGACTGCCATAGGCGCGCATCCAGCTACCGCCCTGACCCGTGCCACGAATCTCTCCCATGCGCGTTCGCAGCGTCGAAAGCTCACCCATCCACACCGTTGGCGCGGCATTGAACAACGCCAATGCACTTTGAGTGGACGGACTGATCACCTTATCCTCGCCCACGATGAACCAGTCATTGCCTTGCTGCTTCAACTGATAGGAAAAAGCACCCAGGTCCACTCGGCCGCCGAGCAGACTGAACTGCGCGTCGCCGCCCTCGGTGTGGACCACTTTCAGCGGCTCCATGTTGGAAGAAACGACCTCCAATCCGGTATTACGCACCCGCAACCCGAACTGCCCGCTGGCCTGACCGTTGACATCGATCAGGTCGCCGACGCCTTGGTCCAGATCCAACCGCATCCCAAAACTGCCCTGCCCCGACAGCTCATTCAGCGACAAGGTATGAAATCCCTCTTTGGCAAAATTCACGCTACCGCCGTCCATGGACAGCGATCTGATGGCGTTATCCCCCACCATCTGCCAGTTGCCACCGGACTTCACAGCCAGGGTGTTGCCATTGAAGATATCGCCGGTGAGGCTGGCACGGTTTTGCAGAGTGACGTTCAGGGTACTGGTGTCATCGGCGAAGAGATTGCCATAGAGGAAGCTGTCGTCGACGTTCACGGTGGACGTACTGTTGATGACGCTTTCAAGAAGATTTCCGTTACCCGATATCAGTACAGCGCGGTTCAGGATATCGATCTCCGCAAAATGCGGTATGCCCTCAAGCCCGTCCACTTTTATCGCTGCGCCATTGACACCTTCAACGGTAGAGCTGTCGACCGTCAGCCGACCACGATCAAAACGGGTTCCGTTTTGTTCGATCCGGGAATCGGTAATCCAGATACCGTTATTGAGGCCTTTTATGTAGCTTTGACGCGAGACATTGGCTTGCGAACCGAAAACACCCACGCCGATACCTGTATAGTCATCGAAGGTTTTCACTGCTGTGGCTCGGGTATTTTCGATGTCCATTGATGAGCCGTTCGCTATGCTGACCGCCATGCCCAGCGACTCTACTTCGCTGTTTTCCAGCTTTGCGTAAGAGCCTTTGTAAACAGTCATTGCAATTAGATCGTCATGTATCACCTTGGAGTCCTTTATGATCGTTCGAGCAGTTTCACCTGAATCAAGACGGCCCTGCACAAGCGTCCCTCCGGTCAAGTCAACCTGTCCCCCTCGTGCATTGATAACGTTGATCACCGCGCCATTTGAAACAAGATGCCCTCCCGGCTTTACTACGTAAGCACTCACTGGACTGTCAACATCAATATACATATATCGATCCACAGAAACAGAACCCGCCATCAAAGGCGAGGCCGTCAGGTAGAGCGTGAAGCCCACGCCTGTACTGATCGCTATCTTACTGCCAAAGAAACGGCTCATCACAATAGGTCACCTCATCATTCAAAAGAACCATTGTGCTTGCGTGTCGTCACTGCCCCTCTTATCTAAAACCGAAATCAAAGCCGTCCATATCCGAAAAATGCGTAGTCTGATTCCTACAGTCGCAAGAAAAGAATTTTATTTTATTAGAACCTCTAAAAAAACATAAATCCATTATTGATAAGCCACCGCAATTGCTATTACGTGATTTTCAGATGTTAAGCATCTTCTGCACAATACCCTGTCTTTTTAGCACCCACTGCACCAGGTGCTTTTAAAGCCATGGAATCAATAATCAATATGGAAATAATCATGCGTAACCGTAAAGATTTGCACACCCGCCGTCCCAAGCAAGAACTTTCACTCGTGCCTCCCTTCGTGTCAGTGGCGGACGAAACAGACGGGCTGATCAAGACGATCGACCTGGAACGCGATGTAGTTGTCGAATTTCCTGTTTGGGAAGGTGCCCGCCCAAAAGACCTGTATCAGTTAGAGCTGAATGACAACGCTATCGGCAGTGCAGCTACACTTGAGTCACTGCCTCCGGAAGGCACTCTCTTGCGAATGAATATACAAGTGGCAAACGAACTAAAGTCTGATGGAGACTACACGCTTACCTATCGAGTCACAGGCTATCCAAGCGGATCCCCACAATCTTCGTCTCCAAGAAACATCGTCGTTGATCGCACGCCACCGGGCACCCATCAACTGGGCTACATGGATTTTCCGGACATCGCAAAAGACGGCTTGACGCTTGAAGAACTGAGCGCCATGGGTGATGTGCTGACGGGCAGCATCTTTGGCTACTCAGGCCTCAAGCAGGGCGACACCATCAACACCTACTGGGGCGATGTACCAGGCCCGACACTGGAGCTGAGTGGTGCCGAGGATGAAAATGAAGCAATTGAAATCGCATTCACAAAGGACTTCCTGACCCGTCTTGAAAGCCCTGCCGGTGCCACCTACTACACCGTCACAGACCGTGCAGGCAATGTATCTGCCGAATCGAAAAAGGTCACGATCCCCCTGCTTCTGATAGAAGTGACACCTGACTTGCCGGCCCCGGTCATTGACGGATACGACGGCCTTATCGATAACGCTGATGCTCTGGCCAGCGTCGAAGTCAAGATTCCTGGCTCCGCCATCATCGAAGGAGGAGATGAAATTGCTCTCTACTGGGGCTCGGAAAGACTCGGGCCAGTGCCTGTGGAAGCAGAGGATGTTAGCGAACCCTTTATTCTTATCTTCGATGTTCAGTACGCGACGATAGACCTGGCACAGAATGGTCTGCGGGAGCTCAGGTATGACGTAATCAGAAATGGCCAGATCATCGGCGCGTCTGAAAGACTTGAAATCAATGTCAATATTGAACTCCCTGTTCCGGGTGCATTGGACAAACTCACCGTCAAAGGCGGCAGCGGCAGCCCAAGCAACGAAGACAATCTTATTGATGAGAATGATTTCGAACTCGACGCCACGCTTTTAATCAATTGGAACACGCTTTTCAAGGCCTCACAAATCGTCACTGTTTTTTGGGGCGGACAAGAAGTTCTCGAACAACCCTACACCATTACCAATAGCGACATTGCAGCAAGTCGACCGCTCTTACTCAACGCATTGAACAGCAAGTTCAAGCCGGTCGGTACAGGCAATGACATCCGCGTTTATTACACCATTACACAGACAGGAAACCCCAACATGACGACGTCCCCAGAGCAAGGCATTATCGTACGGTCCAAAGATGAACTTCCAGGCGGACCGAGTGGCCCCGATGCACCTCATTTCAATTCGCTCAACGAAAACGGAGCGATCAATCGCGAGAACGGCGAACACGGCGCGTTCATTTTCATCAAGCCTTACACCAATATTCAAGAAGGACAAATCATTGACTTCACCTACGAGGCTTACGACGACCTTGTCGGTGGCACCAAGAAATTTGAATGGACGCACACTTCCCCGGCACTCACTCAAAATGAAGTCAATAACGGCTATACGGTGGTCGTTCCACGCTCAACGCTAGAGCAGCACTGCTATGGGCATACCGAAGTTTCCTTTCAGGTTCGAAGTGATCGCGGCCAAGGTAATTCCAAACGTGCCACTGCCTATGTGGATATGCGTTTAGGCGGTCTGTGCGGCATTCGATAAGCGTCGGTGCTATCTACAAAAAAATTAATAAGGATATTGTATGAAATCAGCATTGGCACTGAGCATTCTGCCTGCCCCCTTGCCCCTCAGTTATAACCAGCAGGGTATCGGTGACGTGGACGTAGCCGACCCGTCGAAACCATTGGAAGTACTCGTTGGCCCCATCACTTTGAAACAACGTGATCGCCTGGAATTGTTCTGGGGCTCAAATGATGAGGTTATCGACACCTACACCCATTCCCCGGATTCTCCTGATACCAACGGTACCTTTTCACTGTATGTGGACACTCGCTGGATCAAATCGGGAATAACCGATGTGCGGTATGCCTATCTGCCGTTCCCTTCGAATGCACCTGAACACTCCCCCATCCAAAAGGTGATCGTAAAACTGGACCTGCCCGGCGGCCGTGACCCCGATCCCGCTACGCCGTACGAAAACGAAAAGCTGCAACTTCCAGTAATCAGCCCGACAGGCATCATTACTACGCCGGAGAACGTATCGGTCACCGTTCAGCCTTACGAGAACATGACCGCAGGTGATGTAATTGCCGTCTACTGGCACGGTGTTGAAGTTGAATGCCCACCCTTGACCGACGCTCAGCTCGGCAAACCGGTTGTCGTCGACATGGGTGAGGAAGTCATTATTGAAGCAGGCGACTCTGAAAACATCGTCGTGCGCTACGAGATCCGGGATGTCGTCAACAACTGGTCGCGCTTCTCGCTGCCGACCTACACAGAGGTAGAAATCGGCCTCTCCAGCCTGCCTGCCCCAATTGCTCCGCAAGCTCCCAACATGGAGCTGGATCTGGACAAACTGGGCGGCGGTGATGTGCAGGCACTGGTGCTTTCCAACGCGAACATCGTCATTGGCGACACCATTGAGTTCATCGTGGAGCGCAGTACTGCAGAAGGCATTGCTCTGGAACCGTATTCCGCTTCCAAAGTGGTGCAGGTACCTGGCAGCTTTGTCGAGTTCCTGATTGCCAACGACCAGTTTCAGCCCATCGCACAGGGCCGTGCCCGCCTCAAGTACAACGTCACCAAGGCATCGGGTGATGTGCTGCGCTCCAAAAGCCTGCCTCTGACGATCCTCGGCGAAGCTCAACAGCTTGAGCCGCCGCGTGTCCCTGCGGCAGTCAATGGATTGCTTGACCCCAAGCAGCGCAACGTCATCGCCGAAGTGCCACCCTATCACTTCATGGCGGACGGTAACGACGTCACGCTCGTGCTGATGGGGCGCACGCCAGGTGGCGAAACCGTAATGCATGACGAAGTCAAAAATCTCAATCAGGATGATGTCGACAAAACGCTAGAATTCCTGATCCCGGACGACAAGGTCAGTGCATTGGCCGGTGGTTCGCTGGAGGTCTACTACACCGTCAAGACCTACACAAAAGCGTTCTTCAAATCGCCTGTGCTGCAACTGTTGGTAGACATCGATAACACCACACCATTGCCAGCACCTGTTGTGGACAAGGTCGACGCCGACGGGTTTCTCGATCCGGCCGATATTGTGCTTGAAGCGTTGCTGCGTGTAATGCCCTATCAGGGAATGGCAGAAGGCGACAAAGTCACCGCGCACTGGGACTCGAGTGCTATCGGCGGGACGTACAGCACCTATACCGTGATCAATAGCGGCATGATCAATCGCGAGGCTGTCTTCCGGGTTCCCAAACGCTACGTGGACGCCAGCATCGGCAGAACGGTAGAGGCATGGTACGAAGTGCAGCGAGGTACCAGGATCGCCCTGTCGGAAAAGCTGTTGATCAACGTTCGAGAGATGATCGTCCCTGCGACGCCCACCCCCACCGTAAAACAAGCCAACGGCGACACCCTCGACCCAACCAACGCCCCGAATGGCGCAACCGTTGTCATCGACGTCAGCGCAAGCTTCAAGGCCGGTGATCGAGTCACGGTTCAGTGGAAAGGTCCGAAAGGCAGCGACACGAAGGAAAAAACCCTCATCGACAGCGAGGTTGGTCAGCCGTTGGAAACCGTCTTCGCCCCTGCGCTGGTGGTCGCCAATGCCGGGCAGAACGTTGAAGTGGTTTATACCGTCAACCGCGCCAATGGCCTGGTGCAGACGTCCGCGACGCTGACCTTGAAGGTTCTCGCCGGCCTGACGAAGCTTCCCGCACCGCGCATGGACACGGTCGGTCACGATGGCGTGGTCAAGCCGTCGTTGATTCCTGAATCCGGGGCAACGGTGCGGGTGAGTTATCCGGGCATGAGCGGCGAGGACAGTGTGGTGCTCAACTGGCGCGGTCTTTCCAGTCATGACACGCCGGCCAAACCTGCGACGGGTAATGAACTGCTCTTCAACGTACCCAAGGCATGGATCATCGCTTCGCAAGGTAACTCTGTCAGTGTCACCTACACCGTGACACGTGACAGCGTTTCCAAGGGTTCAGTCCCATTGTGGCTCACGGTGGAAAAGGAGCTGGTGTTCGATACCTCGCCCGTCACGCTGGCGGGCAAGGTTTATCTGATTCCGAGCGTGCCGGATCTGCTGCCTTCGCTTCCCGCTGGCACCAGCGTCAGGCGACAAGCTTCGGGTGGTCAGGCTCCTTACCATTACACGTCGAGCAATCCGCTGGTGGCAAAAGTGGACGGTAATGGTCTGACCACCGTGCGCGGCAACGGCACGGCAACCATTTCGGTCACCGATGCGTCAGGGGCCAGCAAGCGTTATCAAGTGACCGTCACCAAGGTCATTCATTGCCTGGGGCTGGGCAGCGGCAGTCTGTCGCAGATGAGCAGCGCAGCCTCGGCCAAGGGCGGCAGAATTCCGTCGATCAACGAGTTGAAGGAAATCTACGCCACCTACGGCAACCGCTGGCCGCTAGGCAAAGGCAACTACTGGTCGTCGACCGTCGCGGCGGTAAACCTTGTGGGCTGGAAATGGTACTACGTGAAAAATCTGGTCACAGGCGCAGACTTCAAATTGCTGCACCACAATGCCAGTCTTGGCGTCGCCATTCGCTAAGCGATTGCTGAAGCGTTAGCCAGGGCGTTACGTGAATAACGTAACGCCCTCTTTTCATGTATGCACATCAGGCGTACAGCCCTCCCGCTTCAAGAGCCCGACCATGCGCCACACTGCCACGCCCACTCGCCGCTTTGTCCGCCCACCTTCCAGCGAAGGCACTTTCGACGCCCGCGTCAACCAGAAGCCTTTCGTCCTGACCTCGCTGCTGGGGCGACTGACGCAGCGCCCGGAACTGTCCCACGCGCCTGATCACTGGATCTGGAAAGTGATTGCCGACGGCAAGGTCGGCAACAAGCGCACCAGCATCGGACTGTTCTTCGATCATGACCTGCGTCCGGGAACGCACAACCTGATCGGCCACGACCGAATCAAGGTCATCTATAACGAAACGCCCCATTGGCAGAGCGTGATCTACCACTCGGGGCATTTTCAGGCAGGTGTACTGAAACTGATCGAAGCCAATCCGCGCACGATGCGTTTGAGAGGCGAATTCAGCTTCAGCATGTCGGCCGTGGCATTCGAGGTCACCGAGGGTGCTTTCGAAGTGCTGTGCAAATGACTCATTTGCGAAGAAATACGGCAATGTTCTCTGCCGAGTCCATCAGGCATTGATCATGAGTGACGCCTGCGGCCTTCAACGGCTTGAGGTCATGATTGGCCGTCGGCAGCCAGTGCAGGCGTATCTTGCCTGACAGCACGTATTGCTCGACCGCCTCGCGATTACCCAGCGCATCGCGCTCGCCCTGCACGATCAGCGTCCGCGTACGAAGATCAGCCAGGTGAGCGGTCCGGGGCTTTTCCGGCTTGCCCACCGCATAGAAGGGATAGCCCAGGCACACCAGCGCATCGACGCTCAATTCGTCGGCAATCAGGCTCGCCATCCTGCCCCCCATGGATTTGCCCCCAATCGCCAGCCGTCCCGTGACACAGGGTCGCAGCTGTGCATAAACCTCACGCCAACAGTCGAGCAATTGACCTTGCTGATTGGGCGGACGCTTGCTCCCACCCTGACGTCGCTGGGCCATATACGGGAACTCGAAGCGCATGACATCCACACCTTGTCTGCCAAGAAACCCCGCGATGCTGTTCATGAAATCGCTGTCCATTGGCGCACCGGCACCATGCGCCAGCAACAGCGTGACAGGGTCCTGCCCGGCCTCGCGCTGACCTGCCGTCCATAGCCAGCCATTATCCTGAGCCAGACGCGTGCACTGATGTTCGACCTGTGTCCCGGTACTCATGGATGCTTCTCTTCTATAGGGATAGCGGTAAAAAAAGGACTATACCCGTGACCGATCGGCAACCGCACCTCGATGCCACGCCAGATGAGTGCGTCGGCTTCCCACGTGTGCCTTTCAAAGTTAAGCTTGCCAACCAGAGACCTGTCGCAGACACCTTGTGCCAGAGCGCTTTGCCGGTCTCCTCTTGCCCCGCCTTTTCGGTCTGTTCCGGCGATGTCGCGCCTCGCCAGAGCCCGCTTATGCTTCGCAAAAATCTGAATTCTGGAAGTCTGTAAATGAGCGCAGCAATCAGCCCGACGGCTTACAACTACACCGTGGTTCGCCAGTTCGCCATCATGACCGTGGTCTGGGGCATTGTCGGCATGGCACTGGGTGTGTTCATTGCCTCGCAACTGGTCTGGCCCGAGCTGAACTTCGGTCTGGAGTGGACAACGTTCGGTCGCTTGCGTCCGCTGCACACCAATCTGGTGATCTTTGCCTTCGGCGGCTGTGCGCTGTTCGGCACGTCCTATTACGTGGTCCAGCGCACCTGCCAAACCCGGCTGATCTCAGACCGGCTTGCGGCCTTTACCTTCTGGGGCTGGCAGGCGGTTATTGTCAGCGCCATCGTCTCGCTGCCGATGGGCTACACCACCACCAAGGAGTACGCAGAACTGGAGTGGCCGATTGCAATCCTGCTGGCCATCGTGTGGATCGCCTATGGCGCGGTGTTCTTCGGCACTATCGTGCGGCGCAAGACCCGGCATATTTACGTCGCCAACTGGTTTTACGGCGCATTCATTGTGGTAACCGGCATGCTGCACGTCGTCAACCACATCGCCCTGCCGGTCAGCCTGTTCAAATCCTACTCGGCCTACGCGGGCGCTACCGATGCGATGATCCAATGGTGGTACGGGCACAACGCTGTGGGCTTTTTCCTGACCACAGGCTTTCTCGGGATGATGTACTACTTCGTGCCCAAGCAGGCCGAACGCCCGATCTACTCGTATCGCCTGTCCATCGTGCATTTCTGGGCATTGATCACGCTGTACATCTGGGCCGGCCCGCACCATCTGCATTACACCGCCCTGCCCGACTGGGCGCAGTCGCTGGGCATGGTCATGTCGATCATTCTGCTGGCACCGAGCTGGGGCGGCATGATCAACGGCATGATGACCCTGTCCGGTGCCTGGCATAAATTGCGCACCGACCCGATCCTGCGCTTTCTGGTGGTCTCGCTGGCGTTCTACGGCATGTCGACGTTCGAAGGGCCGATGATGGCGATCAAAACGGTCAACTCACTGTCGCACTACACCGACTGGACCATCGGCCATGTACATTCCGGCGCGCTGGGCTGGGTGGCAATGATCACCATCGGCGCGACCTACCACATGATCCCCAGGGTTTTCGGTCGGCAGCAGATGCACAGCGTCGGCCTGATCAACGCACATTTCTGGCTGGCAACCATCGGCACCGTGTTGTACATCACCTCGATGTGGGTCAACGGCATCACGCAAGGCCTGATGTGGCGCGCGATCAATACCGACGGCACGCTCACCTACTCCTTCGTTGAAGCCATGCAGGCCAGCCATCCCGGCTACGTGGTGCGGTTTATCGGCGGTGCGATTTTCACCAGTGGCATGTTGTTGATGGCGTGGAACGTATGGCGCACGGTGCGCGCTTCCAGCCCTGCAGAAGCAGAGGCAGCGGCCCGTATCACCGTCGTGGGGGCGCACTGATGAAGCATGAAGTGCTGGAAAAGAACATCGGTCTGCTGGCCTTGTTCATGGTCATTGCTGTCAGCATCGGTGGCCTGACGCAGATCGTGCCGCTGTTCTTTCAGGACGTGACCAATCAACCCATCGAGGGTATGAAGCCGCGCACGGCGCTGGAGGTGGAAGGCCGCGACGTCTATATCGCCAACGGCTGTGTGGGTTGCCATTCGCAGATGATCCGTCCGTTCCGGGCTGAGACCGAGCGTTACGGGCATTATTCGGTCGCAGGCGAAAGCGTCTGGGATCACCCTTTCCTGTGGGGCTCGAAACGCACAGGGCCGGATCTGGCGAGAGTCGGCGGTCGCTACTCGGACGACTGGCACCGCGCGCACCTGTACAACCCGCGCGACGTGGTACCTGAATCGAAAATGCCTGCCTACCCGTTTCTGGTCGAAAAGGTACTCGACGGCAAGGACACCGCGAAAAAGCTCGAAGTGCTGCGCACGCTGGGCACGCCTTACACCGATGCCGATATCGCCGGTGCTGCGGCGGCCGTGCAAGGCAAGACCGAAATGGACGCGCTGGTCGCGTACCTGCAAGGCCTCGGCACCCTCATCAAGAGCAAACGGTGAACATGATGGACATCGGAATGATTCGAGGCCTTGGCACGCTGGTGGTGATGGTGGCGTTCATCGGCCTGACGCTGTGGGTGTTCAGCCCGAAGCGCAAGGCCGAGTTCGATGACGCAACGCTGCTGCCGTTCGCCGATGATCCTGAAGCCATCAGCAAGGTCACGCGGTCCACAACCTCCCGGAGCGATGCGCCATGAGTACGTTCTGGAGCCTGTATGTCTCGGTCCTTACGCTGGGCACGCTGGTCGCTCTGGTCTGGCTGTTGATGGCGACCCGCAAGGGCGAGCGCAAGGATCAGACCGACGAAACCATGGGTCACTCCTTTGACGGTATCGAGGAATACGACAACCCTCTGCCCAACTGGTGGTTCAAGCTGTTCATCGCCACCATCGTGTTTGCCGTGGGCTATCTGGTGCTGTATCCGGGCCTGGGCAACTGGCAAGGCCTGCTGCCTGGCTACACCTATCTGGACAAAGACAAACAGCTGCAATTTGCCGACGGTAAGCAAGGCTGGACTGGCGTTCACGAATGGGAAAAGGAAGTGGCGAGCGCCGAAGCCCAGTACGGCCCGCTGTTTGCGAAATACGCCGCCATGCCCATCGAGGAAGTCGCCAAAGATCAGAAAGCACTGGGCATGGGCGCGCGGCTGTTTGCGTCCAATTGCTCGGTCTGCCACGGTTCGGACGCCAAGGGGGCCTATGGTTTTCCGAACCTGACGGACGACAACTGGCGTTGGGGCGGCGACCCGCAATCGATCAAAACCTCGATCCTGAACGGCCGTCGTGCGGTCATGCCCGCTTGGGGCGAAGTACTGGGTGAGCAAGGCGTACGTGACGTTTCGGCGTACGTCATGACGCTCATGGACGGTCGAAACCTGCCCGAAGGCGCGAAGGCCGATCCGGTTGCCGGGCAGAAGATCTACGCAAACAGTTGCATCGCCTGCCACGGTGCCGAAGGCAAAGGTCTGGCGATTCTCGGTGCGCCGGATTTGACTCATCCAGCGGGACTCATCTACGGATCGGGCTTTGCCCAGCTGCAACAGACGATCCGTTATGGCCGTCAGGGACAGATGCCTGCACAACAGGCGACTCAGGGCGATGACCGGGTGCATATATTGGCGGCGTACGTGTACAGCCTGTCGCGTCGGGAAAAGCCGGCTCAGGCAGAGTGATCCAGCAGCATGGCCACGCAGCGGCCCATCTATAGACAGTATCGCGGCTCATTCTGAAGATTCCAGGCTTGTAGTTACATTTCTACATGACTAGACTTCGTTTCTTTGCACTGTCTGTTCCAAGGAGGTCGCCCATGACAACTACCCTCTCGAGCCGGGAATTCAATCAGGACACCAGTGGCGCCAAAAAGGCCGCCAAAGAAGGTCCGGTCATCATCACCGACCGGGGCCGCCCAGCCCATGTTCTGCTTTCAATCGAAGATTATCTGAAGCTGACAGGCAGCGCGGCCAGCATTGCCGACCTGCTCGCGATGCCTGAAGACATTGAATTCGAACCACAACGGGCTGCTATCGCACCCCGTCCGGTGGACCTCTCCTGATGTTTCTGCTCGACACCAACGTCGTCTCCGAACTCAGAAAACGCCGCCCGGACGCCAACGTGCTCAGATGGTCCCGGTCACACATGGCGTCGAGCCTGTTCATTTCATCCATCACCCTTCTTGAACTGGAAACAGGCGTCCTGCGTGTCGAACGACGTGATCCGATTCAGGGCGCAGCGCTCAGAACCTGGCTGGAACATCACGTTCTGAAAGCTTTCGCCGGGCGCATTCTGGCGGTCGACACTGCCGTTGCCAAACGGTGTGCACACCTTCATATTCCCGACCCACGTAACGAATGCGATGCCTTGATTGCAGCCACCGCACTGGTTCACGGCATGACCGTGGTCACGCGCAACACGGCGGATTTCCAGCCCTGCAATGTCGCACTGCTGAATCCGTGGATCAGCCAGTTGAACGAGGAGCCTGCAAGCGACTCGACGGCGGCCCGGTGAATACCCTCGCCGCAGGACCGCGCCATGAGTGAGCGGATCCCGCTACACAACATCACACCACCGACCGGGAGCGACGACGCGTTCGTCGACCTGTACGCCTCGCGGAAAAACATCTACACCCGTGCGTTCAAAGGTGTCTATCGCAACCTGCGCATGACCACCGGCGTGGTGTTGCTGCTGATCTACTTCGGCGCGGTCTGGCTCAATCGCGAGGGTCATCAGGCCATCTGGTGGGACCTGCCTGAGCGCCGGTTCTACATTTTCGGCGCAACCTTCTGGCCACAGGATTTCATCCTGCTTTCAGGTCTGTTGATCGTTGCGGCGTTCGGCCTGTTCTTCGTGACGGTTTACGCAGGACGCGTATGGTGCGGTTATACCTGCCCGCAAAGCGTCTGGACCTGGATCTTCATGTGGTGCGAAAAGCTCACCGAAGGCGACCGCAACCAGCGCATCAGACTCGACAGCTCACCGATGTCCATCGGAAAACTGGCGCGCAAGCTGGCCAAGCACAGCCTGTGGTTGCTGATAGGTTTTGTTACCGGCCTGACCTTCGTCGGCTATTTTTCACCGATCCGCCAACTGATCACGGACCTGTTCACTGGGCAGGCCGATGGCTGGGCGTATTTCTGGGTCGGGTTCTTCACGCTGGCGACCTACGCCAACGCGGGCTGGCTGCGCGAACAGGTGTGCATTTACATGTGCCCCTACGCCCGATTCCAGAGCGTGATGTTCGACAGGGATACCCTGATCGTCTCCTACGACCCGCAACGCGGTGAACCACGCGGGGCAAGGAAAAAAGAGGCTGATCATCAGGCGCGAGGTCTGGGTGACTGCATTGACTGCACGATGTGCGTGCAGGTCTGCCCGACCGGCATCGACATTCGCGACGGCTTGCAGGTCGAGTGTATCGGCTGCGCAGCCTGTATCGATGCCTGCGACACGGTCATGGACAGAATGGCCTACCCGCGCGGGCTGATCAGCTACACCACCGAGAACCGATTGTCAGGGCACGCAACGCGTACACTGCGCCCGCGTCTGATCGGCTATGCGCTGGTGTTGCTGCTGATGATCGGCCTGCTGACCAGCGCCTTCCTGACCCGCTCTCTGGTAGGGCTGGATGTCAGCAAGGACCGCATGTTGTACCGGGAAAACGCTGAAGGGCGGATCGAAAACGTGTACAGCCTCAAGGTCATGAACAAGGATCAGGTCGCCCGTACCTATGCACTGGAAGCCCATGGGCTGCCTGATCTGAAATGGCAGGGACGTCGTGAAATAACGGTCGAAGCAGGCGAGATTCTCAGCACGCCAGTGCAACTGTCCAGCGCTGCCGAAGCCCTGCCGTCGAGCACGCAGGACATCACGTTCATCCTCAGGGATGTGCATGACGACGAGATTCGCCTCGAAACCAGAAGCCGGTTCATCGGCCCGTCCACCCGCTAAGAGCATCGCCATGCCCGCCGCAACCGCTGCAAGCCCCTGGTACAGGCACCTCTGGCCATGGATCATCATTGCCATGCTGGGTGGCTCGGTCGTGCTCAGCCTGACCATGGCGGGCATCGCCATCAATCACCCGGACAATCTGGTCACCGACAACTATTACGAAGCGGGCAAAGGCATCAATCGCTCGATCAATCGCGAGATACTCGCCCAGACCCTCAAACTGCGCGCCAGCCTTCATCTGGACGACGTGACGGGCGAAGCCGAACTGCACCTGAGTGGCAACAGCAATCCCGAAAGGCTGGAATTGAACCTGATCTCACCCACTCAGCCGGACAGGGATCGCCGTGTATTTCTGACCCGCAGCCCTTCGCAGGCCGGTCGCTATGTCGGGCAACTTCAAGACCGGGTAGAAGGCCGTCGCTTCGTCGAACTGCTGGGCAGCGAAGGCGGCCAGACCTGGCGTCTGTTCGAGGAGGAATGGCTGGGCCATGACCGCACACTGACGCTGGGCGACGAGCCATTGCAGGCGGCTCAAGGCCGCAAGGACTGACGTGAACGCGCCCCTGCTCTGCTATCACTGCGCCCTGCCCGTTCCGGCAGGCAGCCGCTTCACCGCCGTCGTGCTCGGTGAAACCCGTGAGCTGTGCTGCCCAGGATGTCAGGCAGTGGTCGAGGCCATTGTCGCGGGCGGCCTGGAACACTATTACGCCCATCGCAGCGAAACCTCCGCCAACCCGGAAAGCTTGCCAACACGTGTGCTCGACGAGTTGGCGCTGTACGACCGCCCGGATGTGCAGGCGCCTTTCGTACGTCATGACGCCGACGTTTCGGAAACCACCCTGCTCATCGAGGGCATCAGTTGCGCGGCCTGCGGCTGGCTGATCGAGCAACGGCTCGGCAAGCTGCCGGGTGTGGTCGAGGCGCGACTGAACCTGTCGAACCATCGACTGCTGGTGCGCTGGGTCAGCGATCAGGTTGCGTTCAGCCAGCTGTTGAACACGCTGCGCAACATCGGCTACGCCGCCCATCCCTGGCAGGCCGATCACGCTGCCGAACGGCTGGCAAGCGAGAACCGGCTTGCACTGCGGCAACTGGGCGTTGCCGGTCTGCTGTGGTTTCAGGCAATGATGGCAACCATGGCAACCTGGCCGGAATTCAATCTGGACCTCAGCCCGTCGATGCATACCATCCTGCGCTGGGTCGCGCTGTTTCTGACCACGCCCATCGTGTTCTACAGCTGCGCGCCGTTCTTTCGCGGCGCGTTACGCGATTTGCGCAGCCGCCATCTGACCATGGATGTGTCGGTGTCGCTGGCCATTGGCACCGCCTACGTCGCAGGGTTCTGGACCGCCATCAGCGGGACAGGAGAGCTGTACGTCGATGCCGTCGGCATGTTCGCGCTGTTTCTGCTGGCTGGACGCTATCTGGAACGCCGGGCGAGGGAACGCACGGCAGTGGCGACGGCACAGTTGGTCAACGTGTTACCTGCCTCATGCCTGCGCGTGAACCCGAGCGGCCGGACAGAACGCATTCTGCTCAACGAGCTGCGCATCGACGATCAGGTGCTGGTGCAGCCCGGCGCAGTGATTCCGGTGGATGGCAGGATTCTTGAAGGGCAGTCCAGTGTCGATGAGTCATTATTGACCGGCGAATACCTGCCTCGCACGAGAATCGTCGGTGACGGCGTCACGGCGGGCACGCTCAATGTCGAGAGCGCCCTGAAGATCCAGGTGCTCGCGCTGGGTCATGACACGCAACTGTCCGCCATTGTTCGTCTGCTGGAGCGCGCCCAGGCCGACAAGCCACGGCTGGCGGGAATGGCGGATCGTGCCGCACAGACATTTCTGCTGATTTCACTGATTGCCGCTGCGGTGATCGGCATCGTCTGGTGGCAACTCGATTCATCCCGCGCCCTGTGGATCGTTCTGGCGATGCTGGTCGCCACCTGCCCCTGCGCCCTGTCGCTGGCAACGCCCACCGCACTGACCGCTGCGACCGGCACGCTGCATAAACTCGGCCTGTTGGTGGCACGTGGTCATGTGCTGGAAGGCCTGAACACCATCGACACCGTCATCTTCGACAAGACCGGAACCCTCACCGAGGGTCGCCTGACAGTGCGGGCTGTCCGTCCATTGGCAACGCTGGATGCAGACACGTGCCTGGAGCTGGCTGCCGCGCTGGAGAGCCGTTCCGAACACCCCATCGCCCGCGCATTTGGCCGCGCACCGAAGGAAGCCGGGCAGGTCACGAATACGCCTGGACTGGGCTTGGAAGGCAGTGTGGATAATCGTCGCCTGCGCATCGGTCAGCCTGAGTTCGTCTGCGCGTTGAGCGATACCCGCGTCCTGCAGAGACCTGACGAAACCGGCCAATGGCTGCTGCTCGGCGACACCGATGGCCCGCTCGCGTGGTTCGGCCTTGATGACCGGCTGCGCGACGATGCCGTTGAACTGCTCCAGGCCTGCCAGGCTCGCGGCTGGAAAACCCTGCTGTTGTCGGGAGACAGTTCGCCGATGGTGCAGACAGTGGCAGCCACGCTGGGCATTGATGATGCGCGCGGCGGTCTGCGACCTGACGACAAGCTGGCCGTGCTGCAGCAATTGCAGGCGCAAGGACACACAGTGCTGATGATCGGCGACGGCGTGAATGATGTACCGGCCATGGCCGCAGCCACCATCAGCGTGGCGATGGGCGCGGCCACCGACCTGACCAGAACCGGGGCAGACGCGGTGCTGCTGTCCAACCGCTTGCACAGCCTGATCGATGCCTTTGATCTGGCGCGACGTACACGCCGGGTGATTGTCGAGAACCTGCTGTGGGCAGGCTTGTACAATGGCCTGATGCTGCCGTTCGCGGCGCTGGGCTGGATCACACCGGTCTGGGCTGCCATCGGTATGTCTGCAAGTTCATTGATCGTGGTGCTCAACGCCCTGCGCCTGACACGCATGCCGCCGTCTGCACCGCCATTCATCCCGGAGGTTTCATGCCCGCGCTCTATATCATGATTCCCGCCGCGCTGGTGCTGGTGGCGGTCGCGATCTACATCTTTTTCTGGGCGGTGGACAGTGGTCAGTACGACGACATGGACGGTCCGGCCCACAGCATCCTGTTCGACGACCAGGACCCCGATCATCAGGCCGCGGCGCAACGCAGCACCTCCGATCCCGAAACGCCAAACCGTGCAGGAAAACCTGATGCCTGACGCGCCTCATGCTTGACCTCATTCCGCTGCTGTTTTCCGCGCTCGTGCTGGGGCTGCTGGGCGGCGGCCATTGTCTGGGCATGTGTGGCGGATTGATGGGCGCATTGACTCTGGCCATTCCCCGGGAACAACGCGCACGCCGCGTGCGGCTGTTGATGGCCTATAACCTGGGCCGCATCATCAGCTATGCGATTGCCGGTTTCTTCAGCGGACTGGTCGGCTGGGCCGTGGCGAACAGTCCGGGAGCGACGACCCTGCGCGTTGTGGCAGCGCTTCTGCTGATCGCCATGGGCCTGTACCTCGCCGGGTGGTGGAGCGGCCTGACCCGCGTCGAGCGCCTGGGCCGAGGCCTCTGGCGCTACCTGCAACCCTTCGCCACGCGCCTGCTGCCGATTTCAAGCATCCCCCGCGCCCTGTTGCTCGGCGCACTGTGGGGCTGGCTGCCCTGCGGACTGGTCTACAGCACCCTGCTCTGGGCTGCCAGTCAGGGCAATGCCATCGACAGCGCCTTGCTGATGCTGGCGTTCGGTCTGGGCACCTGGCCCGTGCTGCTTGCCACCGGCCTGGCCGCCGAACGCACCACCGCACTGCTGCGCAGACGCAGCGTCCGCACCACAGGTGGCGTGCTGGTGATCCTCTTCGGACTCTGGACATTGCCGGGACCTCATCAGCACTGGTTGATGGGCCATTGAGTGATCGAGCCTGCTCGCTGTCAGCCCGGTTGACCCACATCAACACCCGATAAACACGCCCCTCGTATGCTCCGGCGCTCATCACCCCATCCGGGAAACATGCGCATGCTGGACGTCATTCGTTGGGATTCAGACCTGATCCGTCGCTACGACCTCACAGGCCCGCGTTACACCTCGTATCCAACGGCCGTGCAATTCAGGACCGATATCGGCGCTTTCGACCTGTTGCACGCGCTGCGTGACAGTCGCAAGTCGTTACGGCCTTTGTCGCTGTATGTGCACATCCCTTTTTGCGCCAACGTTTGTTACTACTGCGCCTGCAACAAGGTCATCACCAAGGATCGCGGTCGTTCACAGGCTTATCTGCAACGCCTGATGCATGAAATAGAGATGCTCGCCTGCCATCTCGACCCCGGTCAGATCGTCGAGCAGTTGCATCTGGGCGGTGGGACGCCGACGTTTCTCAGCCATGACCAGCTGCGGCAACTCATGGCGCACCTGCGTGCGCACTTCAATCTGTTGCAGGACGACTCGGGAGACTACGGCATCGAGATCGATCCGCGTGAAGCCGACTGGGCGACGATGGGCCTGCTACGTGAACTGGGCTTCAACCGCGTCAGCCTGGGCGTGCAGGACCTGGAACCTGCGGTACAGCGTGCGATCAATCGCCTGCAAAGCCTGGAGGAAACCCGGACGCTGGTCGAAGCCGCGCGAACGCTGCAGTTTCGCTCGGTCAATATCGACCTGATCTACGGCCTGCCCAAACAGACCCTCGACAGCTTTGCCTGTACGGTTGACGAGGTCATCAGGCTGCAGCCGGATCGCCTGTCAGTGTTCAACTACGCCCATCTGCCCGAGCGCTTCATGCCCCAGCGGCGTATCGAAAGCGCCGATCTGCCCTGTCCTGAAACCCGTCTGTCGATGCTGGAGCGTACGGTTTCGCAACTGACTCAGGCGGGTTATCGCTACATCGGCATGGACCACTTCGCCCTGCCTCACGATGACCTGGCGATCGCGCAGGAAGATCGCACGCTGCATCGCAACTTTCAGGGTTACACCACCCACGGACACTGCGATCTGCTCGGGCTGGGGGTTTCGGCAATCAGCCAGGTGGGCAATCTTTACAGCCAGAACAGCAGCGATCTGAACGACTATCAGAACCTGCTCGCCAGCGATCAACTGGCGACCAGACGGGGGCTGTTCTGCAACAACGATGACCAGATCAGACGCGCAGTGATTCAACAATTGATCTGCCATTTCCACCTGAATTTCGTAAAAACCGGGCAGGCTCTGGCAATCGATTTCAAATCCTACTTCAGTGATATCTGGCCGCAACTCGACGTCATGGCTGAAGACGGATTGATCGCTCTGGGACGCGACACACTCGACGTGCTGCCTGCGGGACGGCTGCTGGTGCGCGCGGTGTGCAAGGTGTTTGATACGTACCTGCCCCGGCAGCACCCTCAACCCTTTTCAAAGGTAATCTAGGCCAGCCAGACGCCTTACATTTTGGCCATGATCAGCATGCCGGCCTTGACCTTGTCGTCATTGCTGGATTTGAGCCTGTTCATCAGCGTGGAAAGGTCATCGCTGGACGTACTGATCTGCGCCTGTAGCATGCTCATCACTGCCTGCAGACCCGCCGCCTTGCTCTTGCGCTCCTCGTCAGTGAGGCTGGGATCCTTGAGTGCCTGCTGGATCTGCAAGGTCAGCTCGGCGATCTGTCGTTGCAGTTCGCGTATGGCCTTCAGCAGCTTCTGAACCGACGCCGGCAAACCACTCTGTTCGATATCTGCATCCCTGGACGACGAAGAGGCGGCTGCCCGTCCTGCAGCCGACAGGTCGACTTTCACCCCTTCTGACGCAGCAGGCAAAGCGTCGACCTTGACCTCCTGAGGCGAACGAGAAGTCACCGCTGGCGTGGCGACGGCCAGTGTAATGGCGCCTACGGGCGAAGTAGTCAGGGTCATGGTGGGACGTCCCGCTGTCATTGGATAAGTACACCGCTATCGGCCGACCGGGACGAACCTTGATACCTGCGACCACTCGCAGACTGGCCCTACCTGCCTTGGGTGAGTTACCCTTACGACTTATGTGTGTTTTCCCACAAGGAATTAAGTGATGTCCGAGCCCGCCAAGTCACGCGCTTCAACCCAGGCTCATTGCAAGGATTGCAGTCTCGCCCCGCTCTGCCTGCCCCTCTCGCTGAACCTCGAAGACATGGAGTCGCTTGACCAGATCGTCAAGCGCGGCCGCCCGTTGAAAAAAGGCGAGTTCCTGTTTCGTCAGGGCGATACCTTCGAGTCGGTCTACGCCGTTCGCTCCGGCGCCTTGAAAACCTTCAGTATCAGTGACGCCGGTGAAGAACAGCTCACCGGTTTTCACCTGCCCAGCGAACTGGTCGGCATGTCCGGGATGGACGCCCAGGCGTATCCGGTTTCCGCGCAGGCGCTGGAAACCACATCAGTGTGCGAAATCCCGTTCGAACGCCTGGATGAGCTCTCGGTGCAACTACCGCAACTGCGTCGGCAGTTGATGCGCGTCATGAGCCGCGAGATTCGCGACGATCAGCAAATGATGCTGCTGCTCTCAAAAAAGACAGCCGACGAGCGCATCGCGACCTTTCTGGTCAATCTGTCGGCGCGCTTCCGGGCGCGAGGCTTTTCCGCCAACCAGTTTCGCCTGAGCATGTCGCGCAATGAAATCGGCAATTACCTGGGTCTTGCGGTCGAAACCGTTTCCCGGGTATTCACCCGTTTTCAGCAAAACGAGCTGATCACCGCAGAAGGCAAAGAGGTGCATATCCTCGACCCGATCCAGCTCTGCGCACTGGCTGGCGGCGCCTTCCAAAGCTGATGCGTGCGATCCGGGGCCGGTCGGCTTAAACTGTCGGCCAATCTTGCCCCGGATCACTTTCTGATGATTTTCGATGAATTGAGCTTCAAATCCCTGATACGCCCGGTCGTGGACTTCCCCAAGCCTGGCGTCGTCTTCCGCGACATCACTCCACTCTTCCAGTCGCCCAAGGCCACTCGCCAAGTGATCGACAGCTTCGTGCAGCGCTACATCGAAGCCGACTTCAGCCACATCGGCGTCATGGACGCACGCGGCTTTCTGATCGGATCGGTCGTGGCCTACGAGTTGAACAAGCCTCTGGTGCTGTTTCGCAAACAGGGCAAGCTGCCGGCCGACGTGCTGTCCGAGGGTTACCAGACCGAATACGGCGAAGCGTACCTGGAAGTCCATGCGGACAGCCTGTGCGACGGCGACTCGGTCGTGATGTTCGATGACCTGATCGCCACGGGCGGAACGCTGATCGCGGCCGCCAACCTGATACGCCGCATGGGCGCTCGGATTCACGAAGCCGCTGCGATCATCGATCTGCCGGAACTGGGCGGTTCGAAACGCCTGCAGGCCATGGCCATTCCCACCTTCTGCCTGACCGAATTCGCGCTGGACGAACAGTAAGGCACTCTGGAGCGGGACCGAGCCGGAAGGAAATCAAGGGAAGGAAAAAGCCTGGTCACGAATGGACCAGGCTTATCGGCAGTCAGCCCGCCGGATTGCCGTGAAGCTTGGTCATCAGTTGCGCTTCTGCCTGAGTCAATCCGCAGGACTGGGTCAGCTCGTCAATGCTGGCGCCCATGCCGACCAGACGCGCCGCCTGGGCAAAGGACAGCGTGGAGGGATCGCGCTGTTCCAGTGCCGTGAGCTTGTCGGGCAACGGCGCAACGATGGCGCGCAGTTCGTGCAGAGCCTCACCCATGCGCACCGTGCCGCTCTGGAAGTTGTCCACGCGCCGGGCCAACTCCTTGATACGTTGATCACGCAAGGCAGCCGCCTCGTCACGCTCGGCGTCGAGCTTGCGCTGACGCTTGGTATGGGTCAGGAACATTCCCAGGGTGACTACCCAGAGAATGCCCAGAAAGACGACTGCAACCTCAAGAATCAATCAGATGCTCTCCAGCTCGGACCACTCTTCTTCGGACATCATTTTGTCCAGCTCGACCAGAATCAACAGCTCGCCGTTCTTGTTGCAGACGCCCTGAATGAACTTGGCCGATTCATCGTTACCGACGTTAGGTGCGGTTTCGACTTCGGACTGACGCAAGTAAACCACTTCTGCCACGCTGTCGACCAGAATCCCGACCACTTGCTTGTCGGCTTCGATGATCACGATACGCGTGTTGTCGCTGACTTCAACCGGCGCCAGGCCGAAGCGCTGACGGGTGTCGATCACCGTCACGACATTACCGCGCAGGTTGATGATGCCCAGCACGTAGCTTGGCGCACCCGGTACCGGAGCGATTTCGGTGTAGCGCAGCACTTCCTGGACCTGCATCACGTTGATGCCATAGGACTCATTGTCCAGGCGGAACGTAACCCATTGCAGGATAGGATCTTCGGAACCCTGTGCAGACGACTTATTCATACCCTAACCCCTCACGTGTGTACTCTGCGGGCGACGCGACTGGCGACGACCCATGATTATTTCGACTTGTTCAACTGCTTGACCGCGCCACTGGCTATCAACTCGGCCAACTCTGCAACGTCCAGCAACGCACACATGTGTTCGATCACTGTGCCCGCCAGCCATGGCCGCTGACCACGCTGTGTGCGCCACTTGATTTCGTTCGGATCAAGCCGCAAAGAGCGACTGACCTGATGCACCGCCAATCCCCACTCGTACCCTTGAACCGAAATCACATACTGCAAGCCCTGGCGAAAATCGTCGCGGTAGCGATCGGGCATGATCCAGCGCGCGGTATCCAGCACTTTCAGGTTCCCCGCCTGAGAAGGCAGGATCCCGAGAAACCAGTCCGGCTGACCGAACAGAGGCGTCAGCTCCTGCCCTGCCAAAGGATAAATCGACCCCAGGCACACCAACGGCACCGCCAGTGTCAGCCCCGCCACATCGAACAACAGGCATTCGAAGGGCTCGGCAGCCCAGGCCGGACGACCATCGCTGGTCGGTGGCGGCGTGGGCGTACGTTGCGGCGCCATGGTGCTCAGCTCGGCAACCGGCTCGACCAGCTCGACCACCGGAACCTCGACTTCAACCACGGCCTCGGCCACGATCACCGGCGCAACTTCCAGCACCGGCGTCACCACCGGCGCCGCAACGACAACAGGCACCGCTACGGCTGCAGGGGCGGCTACAGCCACTGCGACCGGCTTTATCTGCGACTGCCTGCGCGCATCGAACGCCTGCTCTTCGAGCACCGCCGCCTGAAACTCGTCGATGCTGCTCGCCGGAACCTCCGGTTCTTCGGTCGCGTCCTGAAGCAACGCATCCAGATAGGACTGCAGGGCCAGCTTGGGTCGTGTTGCAACTTCTACAGGGCGGTTCATACCGGGGCCCAACAAAAAATGGAGCGAGTGCAGCCTGATAGAGTTATCGGCCGCATTGAGGGATCACTTGAGCTGACAGCAGAGAAAGAATGTGCGCGCATGTCAGGCCACCTGAGCATTGAGTTGCTCGGCGAGCATATGCTTGAGCAATGCGCGGTACGCAATCACGCCACGACTTTTGCTGTCGTTCTGCGACGGCGTCAGACCCGCGCGACTGGCATCGCGCAAACGCGTGTCCACCGGCACATAGGCCTGCCAGACATGCTCGGGAAAGCTGTCGCGCAAAAGTTTCAGGGTGCCCATGGAGGCCTGGGTGCGGCGGTCGAACAGCGTCGGCACGATGGTGTAAGGCAACGGCACCTTACGAGAACGGTTGATCATCGTAAGGGTGTTGACCATGCGCTCCAGGCCTTTGACGGCAAGAAATTCGGTCTGCACCGGAATCGCCAGCTGCTGACTGGCGGCCAGCGCGTTGACCATCAACACGCCGAGCAACGGCGGGCTGTCGATCAGTGCATAGTCAAAATCCTGCCACAACTGGGCGAGGCTCTTGGCAATCACCAGCCCCAGGCCACTCTGGCCCGGCGACTGTCGTTCCAGCGTCGCCAATGCGGTACTGGACGGAATCAGCGAGATACGCTGGTCGCTGGTCGGCAACAGCAGTTGCCCCGGAAGTCCGTCAGGAACGACGCCCTTGTGCAAAAACAGATCGAAAGCGCTGTGCTCCAGTTCGTCCGGGTTGTGCCCGAAATAACTGGTCATGGAGCCGTGAGGGTCGAGATCGACCACGACGACGCGCTTGCCCGCATCGGCCAGCAGACCGGCCAGGGCAATGGTCGTGGTGGTCTTTCCGACTCCACCTTTCTGGTTGGCTACTGCCCAGACTCTCATTGATGATTTTCCTTCCGTACAGCGATGACCGTACCAATACGCTTTAAGGTGCGGGTGACGGAGAATTGACAGTGTTCGCACGTACCGGCGGCTTTGCTGGCACCGGTGCAGTTTGTGTGCCAGCACGCTTCAATGCGGCGTCCGGCTGCGCATTCGCAGTGCCGGTACTGGTCAGACTGCGCCGCACATCCAGGTTACGGGAGATGACCAGCACCACACGACGGTTCTTGGCACGCCCGGTAGCGCTGGTGTTGGGGGCAATCGGCTGAAACTCGCCGTATCCGACGGATGCCAGACGCGCCGGATTGACACCGTCGATGGCCAGCATGCGGACGATACTGGCCGAACGTGCCGACGACAGTTCCCAGTTGGTCGGAAACTGCGAAGTGCTGATCGGCTGGTCATCGGTGAAGCCTTCGACATGGATCGGGTTGTCGAAGCGCTTGACGATACCGGCGACCTTTTCAATGATCGTGAACGCCTTGTCGCTGGGCATCGCATCACCGCTGCCGAACAGCAGGCTGGAGTTGAGCTCGATCTCGATCCACAGTTCGTTGCCGCGCACGGTCATCTGGTCCGACTGGATCAGATCGCCAAACGCATCACGTACATCCTGGGCAATGGTCTGTAACGGATCACTGGCCGACGAGGCGATACCGGCGTCGGTTTCCTCGCTGTCCTTGAGCAATGGCTCGGACGGCTTGACCGACACCGGGCGCTGCTCGCCGATGGGGATCGGCTTCATGGTGCGCTCGGTGTCGTTGAACACGCCGACCAGCGCCTGCGACAGAATCTTGTACTTGCCTTCGTTGACCGACGAGATCGAGTACATCACCACGAAGAAGGCAAACAGCAGCGTAATGAAGTCGGCGTACGACACCAGCCAGCGTTCATGATTTTCGTGTTCTTCGGGCTGACGACGTCGAGCCATGAGGTGTTACTCCATGAAGCCTTGCAGCTTGAGTTCGATGGAGCGCGGGTTCTCACCCTCGGCAATGGACAGCAGACCTTCGAGCAGCATTTCGCGGTAGCGCGCCTGACGATGGGCAATCGCCTTGAGCTTGTTGGCCACCGGCAGCAGGATAAGGTTGGCTGTCGCGACACCGTAGATGGTCGCGACGAAGGCTACGGCAATGCCGCTGCCCAGCTGACTCGGATCAGCCAGGTTGCCCATCACGTGAATCAACCCCATGACCGCACCGATGATGCCCACGGTCGGCGCATAGCCGCCCATGCTCTCGAAGACCTTGGCGGCCTGAATGTCACGGGTTTCCTGGGTGATGAAATCGACTTCCAGAATGCTGCGAATTGCTTCCGGCTCGGCACCGTCGACCAGCAATTGCAGGCCTTTGCGGGCATAGCTGTCAGGCTCGGCATCGGCAACCGTTTCCAGACCCAGCAAGCCTTCCTTGCGGGCGGTCATGCTCCAGCCGATCACGCGGTCAACGCCACCCGGCAGATCGACACGCGGCGGAAACAGCACCCAGCGAATGATTTTCATGGCGCGCATGAAAGCGCTCATGGGCGCCTGCAACAGCGAGGCGCCCAGCGTACCGCCGATCACGATCAGCGCGGCCGGACCATTGAGCAGCGCACTGAGGTGTCCGCCTTCGAGAAAGTTGCCGCCGATGATCGCCACGAACGCCAGAATAAGGCCGATCAGACTCAGTACATCCATCAGAGGCACGCCTCGACCAGGTGACGACCGATATCGTCCAGGCTATAGATTGCATCCGCCAGCTCGGCCTTGACGATGGCCATCGGCATGCCATAAATCACGCAGCTCGCCTCGTCCTGCGCCCAGACTGTACTGCCTGCCTGCTTGAGCAGACGAGCGCCTTCGCGGCCGTCGGCGCCCATGCCCGTGAGCACGACAGAGAGCACCTTGTCGCCATAGGACTTGGCGGCCGAACCAAATGTGATGTCCACACACGGCTTGTAGTTGAGGCGTTCATCACCGGGCAGAATCTTCACTGTGCCGCGGCTGTCGACCATCATCTGCTTGCCACCCGGTGCCAGCAGGGCGAGGCCCGGACGCAGCACGTCACCGTCCTCGGCTTCCTTGACGCTGATCTTGCACAGCTTGTCCAGGCGCTCGGCAAAGGCTTTGGTGAACGCAGCAGGCATGTGCTGGATGAGCACCAACGGTGCCGGAAAACCGGCAGGCAGTTGCGTCAGCACACGTTGCAATGCCACGGGACCACCGGTCGACGTGCCGATGGCAACCAGCTTGTAGGCCTTGCGCTTCGGCGTGCCAGAGGTGGTCGGATGGGCTGGCGCATGCGCCTGTGGCTGGGCATGGGCTGCATGCGGCGCAGGCGCTGCGGTGCGCGGCGCAATCGTGCGTGCAGGCGTGATCGATGCAGGTGCCGGCGCAGCGGTACGGGCAGCGGGCGCAGCGGATGAGGAAACCGGAGCAGAAGCAGAACTCGCACCGCTGAGACGACGGTTACTGCGTGAGATGCTGTTGATCTTCTCGCACAGCAGTTGCTTGACCTTCTGCGGGTTGCGCGAGATGTCTTCAAAATTCTTGGGTAAAAAGTCCACGGCACCGGCGTCCAGCGCATCCAGCGTGACGCGTGCACCTTCGTGCGTCAGCGAGGAAAACATCAGAACCGGGGTCGGGATACGCTGCATGATGTGACGAACTGCCGTAATGCCATCCATCATCGGCATTTCGTAGTCCATGGTGATCACGTCAGGCTTGAGGGCCAGCGCCTGTTCGATCGCTTCCTTGCCGTTGGTTGCCGTGCCGACAACCTGGATGTTGGGGTCCGAAGAAAGAATTTCCGTAACGCGGCGGCGGAAGAAACCGGAATCATCCACCACCAGGACCTTGACTGCCATAAACACTCCAATAGGCGCCGCAGGCAGCCGAAGCTGCCCGCAACCCCAGAATCAAATACGCCGTGCGGCGTAACGCTTGAGCATGCTCGGTACATCGAGAATCAAGGCAATGCGACCGTCACCGGTGATGGTGGCGCCCGACATGCCTGGCGTACCTTGCAGCATCTTGCCCAGCGGTTTGATCACCACCTCTTCCTGACCAACCAGTTGATCGACAACGAAGCCGATGCGCTGGGTGCCGACAGAGAGAATCACCACGTGCCCTTCACGCTGCTCTTCATGCGCTGCCGAACTGACCAGCCAGCGCTTGAGGTAGAACAGAGGCAAGGCCTTGTCACGCACGATCACCACTTCCTGACCATCGACGACGTTGGTGGTCGACAGGTCCAGGTGGAAGATCTCGTTGACGTTGACCAGCGGGAAGGCAAAGGCCTGATTGCCCAGCATGACCATCAGGGTCGGCATGATCGCAAGCGTCAGCGGAACCTTGATGACGATCTTCGAACCCTGACCCTTGGTCGAGTAGATGTTGATCGAACCGTTGAGCTGGGAAATCTTGGTTTTCACCACGTCCATGCCCACACCACGACCGGACACGTCGGAAATCTCGGTCTTGGTCGAGAAGCCGGGTGCAAAGATCAGGTTGTAGCAGTCGGTGTCGCTGAGACGGTCCGCAGCATCCTTGTCCATGACACCGCGCTTGACGGCGATGGAGCGCAGCACGTTGGGGTCCATGCCCTTGCCGTCATCGGAGATGGACAACAGGATATGGTCGCCTTCCTGCTCGGCCGCCAGAATCACCTTGCCGCCGCGGGACTTGCCGGTGGCTTCGCGTTCTTCCGGGGTTTCGATACCGTGGTCGACCGCGTTGCGCACCAAGTGGACCAACGGGTCAGCCAGCGCCTCGACAAGGTTCTTGTCCAGGTCGGTCTCTTCACCCACCAGTTCCAGGATGATCTCTTTCTTGAGCTGGCGAGCCAGGTCACGAACCAGACGCGGGAAGCGGCCGAAGACTTTCTTGATTGGCTGCATGCGGGTTTTCATCACCGCGGTCTGCAGGTCGGCGGTTACCACGTCCAGGTTGGAAACAGCCTTGGACATGGCTTCGTCGCCACTGTTCAGACCCAGGCGAACCAGTCGGTTACGCACCAGCACCAGTTCGCCGACCATGTTCATGATCTCGTCCAGGCGCGCAGTATCGACGCGCACCGTGGTTTCGGCTTCCGTCGCGACCGGCTTTTCGCCCGTCGGGGCAGGAGCACGGGCGGGAGCAGGTGCAGCAACCTTGGCTGGCGCAGGCTCGGCCTTCGCAGCAGGTGCAGGCGCCGCAGCGGGCTTGGCAGCAGGAGCCGGGGCAGCGGCCGCAGCAGGTGCGGGCGCCTTGGCCACGATGGCCTCAGGCTCGAACTTGCCCTTGCCGTGCAGCTCGTCCAGCAGGTTTTCGAATTCGTGATCGGTGATTTCGTCCGAGGCTGCAGCCTTGGCTGTCACTGGAGCCTTGGCCGCAACGGCCTCGGCAGCAACCGGCGCGACGACAGCAGCATCGAACGACCCTTTGCCATGCAACTGATCCAGCAATGCTTCGAACTCGTCGTCAGTGATCTCGTCACTGGCCGGTGCGCTGCCGCCAGCCTTGGCCGCAGGGGCCGGTGCCGGAGCGGCATCGGCGGCAAACTTGCCCTTGCCGTGCAACTGATCGAGCAGGGATTCGAATTCCTGATCGGTAATCTCGTCGCTCGACGAGGCCTGAGCGGCCGGGGCCGCAGCAGGTGCTGCAATCGGCTTGGAGCCGTGCAGCGAATCGAGCAACTGTTCGAATTCGTGGTCGGTGATATCGTCGCCGCCAGCCGCCTCGGCAACCGGAGCAGCCACTTCGGCCACCTCAGCCACAGGCTCGGCAACCGCATCATTGGATTGTGGTTCAGCCAGACGCGACAGCGCCGCCAGCAGTTCCGGCGTCGCAGGCGTCAGGTCAGTACGTTCGCGCACCTGGCCGAACATGCTGTTGACGGTGTCCAGTGCTTCCAGGACCACGTCCATGAGCTCGGAATCAACGCGCCGCTCACCCTTGCGAAGGATGTCGAACACGTTTTCGGCGATATGGCAGCACTCCACCAGCTCATGGAGCTGGAGGAAGCCGGCGCCCCCTTTTACAGTGTGAAAACCGCGAAAAATTGCATTGAGCAGATCAGCATCATCCGGTCGGCTTTCCAGCTCGACCAATTGCTCTGACAACTGCTCCAGAATTTCGCCGGCCTCTACCAGAAAATCCTGAAGGATTTCTTCATCGGCGCCGAAGCTCATGGGGGTGCTCCCTAAAATTAACCGTCAACAGACCTAGAAGCCGAGGCTCGATAGCAGATCGTCTACATCATCCTGTCCGGATACGACGTCTTCACGTTTATCGGCATGAATCTGCGGACCTTCACCCTTGGAGAGATGTTTTTTAGGATCTTTTTCTGCAAGGATGGATTCTTCGTCATGTTCGATGCCTGCGAAGCGATCGACATGGCTGGCCATGAGCACCAGTTTGAGCAAGTTGCCTTCCACTTCAGTAACCAACTGCGTGACACGCTTGATCACCTGACCGGTGAGGTCCTGGTAATCCTGGGCGAGCAGAATGTCATTGAGGTGCGCGGAAACCTCGTGAGTCTCCTTCTCGGTACGCGTCAGAAAACCATCGACCCGCTTGGCGAGATCGCGAAATTCCTCGGCACCGATTTCGCGGCGCATGAAGCGCCCCCAGTCTTCGCTCAACGCCTTGGCGTCGGCGCTCAGACCGTTCATGACTGGCGTGCTTTCCTCGACCAGATCCATGGTGCGGTTGGCCGCATTTTCGGTCAGCCGCACGACGTAACCCAGACGTTCGGTGGCATCCGTGATCTGCGATACCTCCTCGGCCTGAGGCATGTGCGGATCGATCTGGAAGTTGACGATTGCACTGTGCAGCTCACGAGTCAGCTTGCCCACTTCCTGATAAAGGCCGCGGTCGCGTGTCTGGTTGAGCTCATGGATCAGTTGCACAGCTTCGCCGAAACGACCTTTTTCAAGGCTGGTGACGAGTTCCTGCGCGTGTCTTTTCAGGGTCGACTCAAAGTCGGCCATCGAATCATTGTTATCCATAGCGCCCTCGCGGCATGCATCAGCTATTGACGCGTTCAAAGATCTTTTCGATCTTCTCTTTCAGCGCTTGAGCCGTGAATGGCTTGACCACGTAACCGTTTACCCCGGCCTGTGCAGCTTCGATGATCTGCTCACGCTTGGCTTCAGCGGTGACCATCAGCACGGGAAGGCTCTTGAGGCGCTCGTCCTGACGGACCTGGCGCAGCAGATCGATACCGGACATGCCAGGCATGTTCCAGTCCGTCACCAGAAAGTCAAAGGCGCCGCTCTGCAACATCGGCAGCGCGGTCAGACCGTCGTCCGCTTCCGATGTGTTGGTGAACCCCAGATCACGCAACAGGTTCTTGATGATCCGCCTCATCGTTGAGAAGTCATCAACGATGAGGATTTTCATGTTCTTGTCCAATTCGACCTCCAAGCAGTCTTTAACGCGTTCAGCACCTGAACACGCTGTTCACTCAATACTGGCACAGCACACCCCCGGCTGTACGAAACGACGACGGGCTTGGCAAAACGACAGGTACAGACCTGAACGAACAGCCCATCGAGGCACCGCCCGACAGGCTCCTGCCTTGTCTATCCTGTTACCACGTAACGCTCTGCACAGCCGGCATGAAGCCAATGTGCGGACCAGGCCGCACCTTGACTGTCAACGCGCTCGCCACTCCCCCAAACGCCCTCGCAAACGAGCTGCGCACTGGCTGTGTAACTGACTGACCCGCGATTCGCTGACCCCCAGGACCTCTCCGATTTCCTTGAGGTTCAGCTCTTCGTCGTAGTACAGCGCCAAGACCAGACGCTCACGCTCCGGCAAATTGGCAATCGCATCGGCCAGGGCTGCCTGGAAGCGCTCGTCTTCCAGGTCCCGTGACGGTTCAAGCGAACCGCTGGCACCGTCCTCGTGCAGCCCTTCATGGTCGCCGTCCTGAAGCAGGTCATCGAAACTGAAGAGGCGGCTGCCCAAGGTGTCATTCAAAATCCCGTAATAATCATCGAGACTCAACTGGAGTTCGGCAGCAACCTCGTGATCTTTAGCGTCACGTCCGGTTTTCGCTTCAATTGCGCGAATTGCGTCGCTCACCATGCGCGTATTGCGGTGGACCGAGCGAGGCGCCCAGTCACCCTTGCGCACTTCGTCGAGCATGGCGCCACGAATGCGGATACCCGCATAGGTCTCGAAACTCGCACCCTTGGTGGAATCGTATTTGGTCGAGACTTCGAGCAGCCCGATCATGCCGGCCTGAATCAGGTCCTCGACCTGCACACTGGCTGGCAGGCGAGCCAGCAGGTGATAGGCGATACGTTTGACCAGAGGCGCATAACGCTCGATCAGCTCGTACTGCGAATTCCGGGAAGCCTTGCTGTACATCTGGTAGCCGCTCGCTGTCATTGGACAGGCCCCGCACTGGTCTGGTGAACGAGTCGTTCGACGAAGAATTCAAGGTGACCCCGTGGGTTGGCCGGCAACGGCCAGGTGTCGACCTTCTGGGCAATGGCCTTGAATGCCAGCGCGCATTTGGAGCGCGGGAAGGCTTCGTAGACGGCACGCTGTTTCTGTACGGCCTTGCGCACGCATTCGTCGTAGGGCACAGCCCCGACATACTGCAGTGCAACATCCAGAAAGCGGTCCGTGACCTTGGTCAGCTTGGCGAACAGATTGCGGCCTTCCTGAGGGCTCTGGGCCATGTTGGCCAGCACCCGGAAACGATTCATGCCGTAGTCGCGATTGAGCAACTTGATCAGTGCGTAGGCATCGGTGATGGACGTTGGCTCGTCGCAGACCACCAGCAGGACTTCCTGCGCGGCGCGTACGAAGCTGACCACCGATTCACCGATGCCGGCTGCCGTGTCGATCACCAGCACATCGAGGTTGTCGCCAATCTCGCTGAACGCCTGGATCAGACCGGCATGCTGGGCAGGCGACAGATGAACCATGCTCTGGGTGCCGGAAGCGGCAGGCACGATGCGCACGCCGCCCGGCCCCTGGAGAAGCACGTCGCGCAACTCGCAACGGCCTTCTATGACATCGGCGAGCGTGCGTTTGGGTGTCAGCCCCAGCAGGACATCGACATTGGCCAGACCCAGATCGGCGTCAAGAAGCATGACGCGTCGACCGAGCTCAGCCAGAGCCAGTGAGAGGTTCACTGACACGTTAGTCTTACCGACGCCACCTTTGCCGCCAGTCACCGCAATAACCTGTACGGGATGCATGCTGCCCATGTTATTTCTTTACCTTGTCTTGCGTAGACCGAAGCCACATTGGGGGCTGCACGTTCGCGAACGAACAATGCCTGGCAGACCATCGATGCAGGGACATTCCAATAGTCTCCATCACTTAACCTACCCTTTTGCCAGGTGAGTGATAGAGGTCGGCAAACATATCAGCCATCGCTTCTTCGCTAGGCTCGTCCTGCATTTGCACGCTGACCGCGCGGCTCACCAACTGGTGGCGACGCGGGATGTGCAAATCGTCAGGAATCCGTGGTCCGTCCGTGAGGTAGGCCACCGGCAATTCGTGACTGATTGCCAGGCTCAGAACTTCACCCAGGCTGGCGGTTTCATCCAGCTTGGTCAAAATGCATCCGGCCAGGCCACAACGCTTGTAACTGTGATAAGCCGCCGTCAGTACCTGCTTCTGGCTGGTTGTGGCCAGTACCAGGTAGTTACGCGACTTGATGCCGCGACCCGCCAGGCTTTCCAGTTGCATGCGCAACGCAGGATCACTGGCTTGCAGCCCGGCGGTATCAATGAGGACCACACGCTTGCGCAGCAGAGGCTCCAGGGCCTGTGCCAGCGACTGACCGGGATCGACGTGAGTCACCGGCACGTTGAGGATGCGGCCCAATGTCTTGAGCTGCTCCTGGGCACCGATGCGGAAACTGTCCATGCTGACCAGCGCAATGTTCTGCGCGCCGTATTTCAGCACATAACGGGCGGCCAGCTTGGCCAGCGTGGTGGTCTTGCCCATGCCGGCAGGACCGACCATGGCAATTACACCGCCCTCTTCCAGTGGCTCGACATCAGGCACGGCAATCATGCGCGCCAGATGGGCCAACAGCATGCGCCAGGCCTGACGAGGCTCGTCGATGTCCGGAATCATCGACAGCAAGTCACGCGACAGCGGGCCGGAAAGGCCGACGCGTTGCAGGCGACGCCACAGGTTGGCCTGTTGCGGACGGCTGCCCTGCAACTGGGTCCAGGCCAGGGAGCCGAGCTGGACTTCCAGCAGCTCGCGCAGGCCGTTCAATTCGGAGCGCATCGATTCGAAAGCACGTTGACCGCCTGCAGGCTCGGCTGCAGGAGCCGGTGCGTAGGCAAACGGACGTGGCGGCTCTTCGAGTGTCGGTTCGATGTGGGTGTCGGTCGCGCTGATCGACTTGCCGGAAAACAACTGAAGATTGACCGAGGCATCGCTGTCGCTGCGGTTGTTCAGTTCAGCCTGGGCGGAGACGATGCGCGACTGGGTCTTGCGCAGCTCGTCTTCGAGTTCCATGTTGGGAACGCGTGGCGCCAGCGCAGACAGCTTGTAATCCAGAGCGGCGGTCAACTCGACGCCACCGGCGATGCGGCGGTTGCCAATGATGGCCGCCTCAGCGCCCAGCTCATCGCGAACCAGCTTCATGGCTTGACGCATATCGGCGGCGAAAAATCGCTTAACTTGCATGACTCACTACCTCAGCCGTTGGGCCCGACAGTCGCTACGATGGTTACTTGCTTGTTGTCAGGAATTTCCTGATACGCCAGAACATGCATACTCGGTACAGCCAATCGTCCAAATCGTGACAGCATGGCCCGGATCGGACCTGCTACCAGAAGGATTACCGGCAACCCTTGCATTTCCTGACGCTGGGCCGCCTCGATCAACGAACGCTGGAGCTTTTCAGCCATGCTCGGTTCAAGCAGAACGCCTTCTTCCTGACCCTGACCAGCCTTCTGCAAACTATTGAGCAATATCTGTTCCAACCTTGGTTCCAGAGTGATAACAGGCAGCTCCGGCTCAACGCCTACAATGCTTTGCACGATTGCGCGGCTCAGACCGACGCGGACCGCCGCTACCAGCGCGGCGGTATCTTGACTCTTCCCGGCGTTGTTGGCGATGGCTTCTGCGATGCTGCGGATGTCGCGTACCGGTACGTGCTCGGCCAGGAGCGCCTGCAGCACGTTGAGCAACGACGACAGCGACAGCACACCCGGAACCAGCTCCTCAGCCAGCTTCGGCGAGCTTTTGGCCAGCAATTGCATCAATTGCTGGACCTCTTCATGGCCGATCAGTTCATGCGAGTGCTTGTACAGGATCTGGTTGAGGTGAGTGGCCACTACCGTACTGGCGTCCACTACCGTGTAGCCGAGAGACTGAGCCTGACTGCGCTGACTGATTTCGATCCACACCGCTTCCAGACCGAATGCCGGATCTCTGGCGGTGATGCCGTTCAGCGTGCCGAACACCTGACCGGGGTTGATCGCCAGCTCGCGATCGGGATAGATCTCGGCCTCGGCCAGAATCACCCCCATCAGCGTCAGACGGTAGGCACTGGGTGCCAGATCGAGGTTGTCGCGAATGTGGACGGTCGGCATCAGGAAGCCAAGCTCTTGAGAGAGCTTCTTGCGCACACCCTTGATACGCGCCAGCAACTGACCACCCTGATTGCGATCCACCAGCGGAATCAGGCGATAGCCCACTTCCAGACCGATGATGTCGATAGGCGTCACGTCGTCCCAGCCCAGTTCCTTGGAATCCT